>Ga0302285_10000539_pt1 | contig 20568 bp, 7 predicted proteins | sample III_Fen_E2_2_FD_200455 | JGI IMG/M metagenome (GOLD analysis project Ga0302285, IMG submission 200455) | Peat permafrost microbial communities from Stordalen Mire near Abisko, Sweden - III_Fen_E2_2 | ecosystem: Environmental > Terrestrial > Soil > Wetlands > Permafrost | place: Sweden: Abisko... | reverse complement strand
CCGAAATTTTCTCCCAAGCATTTGAAGAGAAATTATATCTCTCACAAGTCCTCATAGCAATATCCGTCTCTTTTGAAGTGTCTCTCATGTAACCGCCTAGAGCATAAATACAAGTTCTGTACTAAATTAGCTAGTGGAATACTCTTGCTGAGGTCATTGGTTAGATATCAACTTGATCAACCTATGCTGGGATTTAATTCTGAGGATCATCCGTAAAAAGAGGCACAATAAACGAGCGATTCACATAATTCTATTTCGTTGGGTAACCCAGTCCTCCTGAGGCCAATACTCCATGCTGCTTCGTCACTGAATTGTAGAACTTGCAGACAGACATATACTCATTGAAGTAGCTTTGCTGATTTGCGACTTTTGAAACAAAAATATGAACTTCCTTCCAAGCTTAAGTTTTAAGGACAGGATCCGCAAGTGAGGGAAAGAATAAATACAGCACTGACTGCAATTTCCCATTGTCCTGCACATTCACATTGTCATTTATGAAGACAAAAGAATCCTGATAGAATTCAGGTGTCTGCTTGCTAGGATATTATGGATATTTCTTCTCATATTCGTTGAGCATCTCAGATTCCTTGACAATATAATGGTTGTTAGGATTAGCTGCTTCTATCAAGATCCACTCATTCTTATTAGTCACATAGACCTACCAGTCTAGAATCCCCATGTAAAGATCGGAGAATTAGTCATTGAAATATTATCTCATGTAATTCTAGGCTGTATCCATGTCTGCATCCAAGTAGAAATCATTTCTGTAAATGAACTATGAACAGGTAGGACACTTAAATGAAGCCCCATCTGCTGCTTACGACTGAATGAAGTCTATGATCGTATCAATGTCCCATACGCAATCGATTTTCATACATTTCGTATTTCGGACAGGCACGGGTATCTCTCCTTAACGAATACCACATCTATTTTTATTAATTCGAAAAAATATCAATAAATTTTTTGTTTTATCAGAAAGAGTTTTGGAGAATATTTGTAGTGTGTATTTTTACGCAAATGAGATGAAAACTCTATCTATCTTAGCTTTTGCATTTTGGTTTTTCAGGATGTCATAGGCTGACTAGGTTTTTCTGTAGTTTAGGATACTTTTCTTCAACTCTTCTCTGCTGCTCATTGCCTAAGTTTTATTGATTTCGTTTCTTTTTTCTCTCTTGTTTCCTGTCCTGTATTTTTTTCCCCGATTCTTATTTTTTTATTTAATTTTTTCTTTTAATCAATTATCCCACTTTTTCGTGTTGTATTTTTCAAATTTCAAAACTAAAACCAAGCATTGAGGAAAAATTAAGAATAACACCGAAATGTCTCAAGATAAAAAAAAAAATTCTTTCTTCTTTTTCTTTGATTTCTGATTAAATATTCTAAAAATTATGATTTTTTTGTTTTTCATAACTACTCAAGCAATGCATCTATTAGTAGATTTAAGTTCTATCATTAAGTGTTGTTTTTTTCAAGAATCATGTGCTTGCTAAATCAAAAAGCAATCCCTTTTTTTCTTTTCTTTGCGAGACATTTAATTTTTATTCCATTGGGTGTTTCTTCTTCTTATGGCTCTGAATCGAATTATTATTGCTTTACTGCTTGAGTTTCAATGAATCCTTGAAATACTTTCTAAATTGACTCTCAAGTCTTCTCATTTCCTTAAAGCAGCAACAGAAACAACCTTAAAATAACTTTCCATTTTTTCTATTTTACAACTTGATTAACACAAAAACATAGATTTAAATCAAAATTTTACTTATTAGAAAGAAAATCTTCAATATTATTCTCCTTTTTCTTCTTCTTCGAGAATACCTAAAATTACAGAAAACTTCCCTCAAGAAAGGAGGTTAACTCATCCTGAACTTAATAAATGAGCTCACAATATCATTTAAATAATGTTAGATTATATTGAAAAAAAAAAATTGAAAGAATCTCATACTCATCTTCCTCCTGACATATTGTAGCTTTCTTCTCTCTTCAATACCCAAAATATCAACTATGCTGATATTCAACACCAATCCTTCAATCATCTTACCCCAACATGCAATTCAAATTTCCCTACCTCAACCAAAAAAAGTCTGTTTTATCTCAACCCTTTCTTAAAATCTCTAAAGAATTTCCCCTTATTTAGCAGAAATCATTACCACTTTAGTTTTTCTCCCTTGAAACAGCAGAAAAACAAACAAAAACATACCATAATAGCAGAAATCAATATCATCTATTGTAACAATGTATTTAATTCATATTTTCTTTGCTCATTTCTCTCTCAATAGGCTTACTAATTCCATTTTCAGATTTATTTATTTTTGGTTTCTTTATTCTGTGTGTATTTGTGTGAATTGTTCAGTTCAAATTCCTTATCAGATTAAAAAGTAAAAAGAATAGCTTTTGTTTTTGTTTTGTTTTTTTTTTGCGGAAAATCAAAAGAATGAAAGAACATTATTTATTAATTCCGCGCAATTAAATACCTGAAGAAAGCCAATTTTGTTTCGTACAACTATCTCCAGTCAGTCAAATACAGGACATTCATTTTATGGAGCAACGAGAGAAAAAACAAAATATTTCAAGATAACAAGCAACTCAAGCTGATTAAAGGAACTTAACTGAAAATGGTTATTCAAACAATGATCTGAGATAACAGCCAGCAGAAAGAGTCCTCCCAAATCGCTTATTCGAAGCATTCAAAAACCACTTGCAACTTCGGAAGCAAACCGTTCGTGCTTAACTGAAAAGATGGAATCAGCAATTCCTCGAATAAGAAAAGCAACAGCGAATGCTGAGTGTTCGCAGGATAAATAATACCTTAATCGATGAGCTAACTTAGCAGACTGTTTCGTTTCTAGCAACTCAATCGAGAGTTCATTCTTACACAAAAGGAAAACAAGTTTCTTAAACGAACAACGATTTATCTTTTTTCATAGCAAGTTTATGTTTCCTAGAAGGGGAGCACGAACAAACCTGCTGTATTTCCATTGAAGAACCTGCTGATCAAAGAATGCCAGCTACAAGTCACCTAGAAGATTCAAATAATGAATAACTTATCCAATAGAAAGAACCAAATTTAATTTAAGAATAATAGAAATATGATCCTACTTAAGAAACAGACCCATCAATGATACTCTTACCTGAGGTAATCTCTTGCACAATGAATCTAATTCTTAGTAAAGTAATCTATTACTCTCTTAAGCTCAATGCTGCTAAATTCTGTAGAATGGATTATTTAAAATTATTCACACAGTCTGCAGTTAATCTCAAGATTTTGCAGTTATGTTTAGTTCCGCAAAAACACAAAACAGTCATTCCTCTAGAATTCCGCGAAAATCTTATTGTACCGCTGTCATCAGATTTGGTTACTTCTCTTGCTCAAATACTCCAAAGAAAAACACCTCAATTGTAAAGTCTAAGTCTAACTTATGGAGTTGTGGATATAACTGATACAGAAATGGATGAAGTTTGTAATGATTTAGCTTCTCTAACAGAGTTAGTTAGCTTCTAACTAAGCATGAAAGTCTTCTAAAGTATTAGCGAGTAAACTGTTTAGACCATCCTGATATTCTTAACATATCATCCTAAAATAACAATAGATGTGAATATCTCACAGCTGACATAGATAGTCATAACGGAGTAGCTTACTCAACGTCTCACTGATATCATAACTAATAAAAACATGAATCTTCTCCGATGCTTATCATTTATAATTCCAGCACAATAAAATGTTGCTTGTACTTAGATGATAGCTTCGAAATTCACGTAGAATCTATTCACGCATGTTCCTTATCTGAACAAATGCACTTTATTTATTTAGTTGCCAATGTACCTCGAAAGGCTGCTGATTCTTAAAGCGTTCAATGCGGAGAAAATATGGGTGCAAATTATGCTCATGAAATAGATTAAATTGCTGTAGACTTTTCGAAAAGAAATAGCTTGGTAAGTTTTAGATTTTCAAGAAGTATTTGTGTTCTGAACGAAGGGGGAATTGTCAAGAATATGCAGAAATTTCATTTTTTTATCAAAGAAAATTTGTGTATTTCCATTCTTAAATACTTGTTTGTACAGTTCAAATATTGTCATTCTCTTTGAAAATAGGCAACTTTACCTCGATTTGATAAGGAGGGACTAGTGAAGAAGAGTAAAAAGACTCTTTATTAACAAATTAAAAAATACATAAAAATCTAGATATTTTTTTTCAACTAAATAATAACATTCCTTTTTTACACACCATCAAACGTTTAAGAGAAATGGACGATCTTGCTTTGGAAATAGTAGAAAAAGCTAAAACCAGTAACTTTAGCTTCTAGTCCATAAAGGAATTCATAACCCTGATAAATACCAAGAAGAATAAGTACGCTGATTTGAGTTTCTACAGAAGTGAGCCTTATGTGTTAGTGCTAAAAGCAAAGTGGAATGAAACTGATTAAGTTGCTTTGAAAGTAGTTGAATGGAAGGGCGATGAATCAGAACTCGAGGAGATGAAAAGAAGATATACGACACTCCAACAGCTTTCTTATTCTGGCTGCTTTGTGGAAATTAAGAGTCAATTCTTCCTCGCTGAAGAAAAAGTAGAAAAAAAAGATGAAACTGATACTACCTCAAATAGTTCTAATATGAATTCTAGTCTTCCAGCACAAATCAATAAAGGCTATTTTGTGTAGGAATTCGAGTTATTTGACAGCAACTTAAGAGAACTCCTTCAGCAATTTAATCAAGACAACAAAGACCCAGAGGAAAATCTAAAGGAAATCCTAGCAATTCAAATACTGGATGCTGTCAACTTATTGCATCAAAGACACGTGCTGCATGGACCTATCAAGGCATCCGATTTCTTAATCTCTTCTAGAAGGTAGGATCCTCCTTTCCTGAAACTGCTTATCAATCCATTTCCTATTTACCCTTCTGCTAATCTCTTCTAAAGCTCTGCAAACGAATTAGCATAGAACTCAAGTGATCTTCCAGACTCTGCTGAATAGCAAGATCTAGTTTCTTTAGGGTAAATCTTTCTTTAGTTAGATACCATATCTGCTAATAATTCTGAGGACTTCTCCGATAATTCTACAATACCAAAGCTCAACAGAAGAAAAATCTTTGAAAACCAAGAGGCAGCAACTAAAAATAGCAGCTCTTTTCTGTACAAGATGGCTAGGATATTCCTGAGCAAGTAAGCTAATTGCAAACTGAATAGCAGTGCTCGATCGATGCTGCTGTAACTTCTGAAGAAAAATGAAGAATATCTAAAAATACCTATATTTTCAGTTGTTTTGAGGAGTCAAATCCAGAGTTCGTTGGATCTGTCAATTATTCCTGCCATAATCAAGCAGCAGTAGCTGATCAGAACAGCCAAAGAAAATCAAGTTATTAGATTAATAGATTAGTTTAACGCAATCGAGTCAGAGGAATAGCATCTCTCTGCAGATTTACTCAAGAGTGCTTTGCTTATTATGCTGGAATGGAGAAATTTCGAAGGAGAATTCGATCTATTGGGAGTTGGATCTAGTGGAGTTGTCTTTGGAGTTGATAATCTCAAAGAATAAAGAAAATCTGTTCTCAAACTGTCCCTGTGCACCAACAAAGCAGAGACCATCAGGGAAATTGAAATCATGCGGATCTGTTAGAGCCCTAGCATCGTGAAGTTCTACGAGAGCAAGTTCTTTGAAGATGCAAACCACAATCTCTTTGTAGTATTCGAGCTCGAGAGATGCAAGTATTCTCTTAAGAATCATCTAGAATTGCAGACAATTCAAGATGAGTATTCAGAAGAATAAAAATACCTCCTGGCTCTTCAGATAATCTCTTCAGTTTACATACTCCACACGCATAAGATTATCCACAGAAACATCCAACTCAAAAGTTTCTTGATCACAGAAAACAATGAAGGAGAAGTCTTTGCGAAGCTAAGTAAGTTCAGTCATGCGGATACTTTACAGGAATGTTTTCAGGAATATTCTGAATTAGAAAACTAAACATTTCAAGGAGAATTCTATTCTCCTTTTAATTGCATCATTCAGAAGTACAAGAGGGAATCTCTGCTGTATTTTGCACCAGAGAGATTCAACTACCCATATCCTACAACTTTTCAAACTGACAGTTTTGCAGTAGGCTTGTGTCTCATTCTGATTGACAACTACCGCACATTTTCTGAAGCAGGATTGGCAAACCATTTGAATTCATAAACTAAACCGTATTCTAGCATCTGCTTAGACAAGGATCTTTTGATAAATAGAAGTACAGAACTGCATTAAATTGCTAAGCAGTTTCTTAGTTATTTGCCATTATAACGAAAATCTATTAAGGAATTCATTGATAAAGTCCCTTAATCTTCTCGTTTATTCTCTAAGTTTTCATACAACACTTTTCAAGTAACTCTTCTTCAATAGAAAAACTTCTTAAACATTAGCAACCTTAGGGAGCTATTTACTTCATCGTCTAAGCTCTTATCTCCCCTTATCAATATTTAGTGTTTATCAATCAATCTTGAGAATTTTTTTGGCTTCGATGAAGAATCTCTTTTATCTTCCTTTAGTAATCTCCCAAACCTATCCTCCATATCATTAAACCTAAATGACAATTAACTCAAAGGTAGAGAATCTCTTTTAGCTCCTCTGACGAACCTCACTAATCTATCAAAAATAAAAATTAACCTCATTTGCAACTCGATTAGAGACATTGGAGCATAATCATTGTTCAAACCTCTAGTCAATCTTCTCAGTTTATCAAGTCTTTCTGTTAATTTAGAAAGCAACAAGGTTGAAGAAGTTGGCCCAAAATTTATTCTCTAACCTCTCTCTGGCCTCATTAATCTATAAAGCTTGTCCTTCAACCTATGTAACAACTCAATAGAAGAAGTTGAAGGTTTATCAATGTTAGCCCCTCTCAGTAATCTTACCAATCTTTCAAGTTTATCTGTAGAACTGAGTTACAACTCAATTAATGACATCGGAGCTAAAAATCTTTTAAAACCTCTTGCCGATCTCAGAAATCTCTAAAGTTTTTCCTTGAACTTACATGATAACTAGATCGAAACCATCGGCGCTTCATCTCTGTTAAAACCTCTAGCGAACCTAATAAATCTATCTAGCATTTAACTTGATTTGCATGATAACAAAATTGAAAGCATTTAACAAGAGTCTTGTCTATTTCCTCTGACTCATCTCATCAATTTATAAAGTCTGTCACTTAACTTATCAGGCAACTCAATAGGAGACACAGGAGCGAAATATCTTTTATCTCCCCTGTCAAATCTTGTAAATCTAGCAAGCATATCTCTAGATTTAAGCAAAAACTCCATTGGAGAAACTGGAGCTTAGTTTCTATTGTCACCCATTAGGAAATTATTGAAACTAACTAGTTTATCAGTTAGGCTTTTCAAGAATTCAATTGGCTCGATTGGGGCATAAAGCCTTTTATAACCGCTCAGAGAACTAATAAATCTGAAGTATTTAACTCTTAACTTAGACAAAAATACAATTGACGACTTTGGAGCTTTATCTCTATTGCTGCCACTTTAGAATCTCATCAAACTATCTAACTTATCCCTTCAATTAGATAGGAACTCGATCCTTGAAGATGGAGCTCAATCTCTTTTGAAGCCACTTGAAAAGCTTGTAAATCTATCAAGTTTATCACTCAATCTATGTGGAAATTCAATAAATGCAGTTGGAGCTACATTTTTGTTATCCCCTCTTGCGAATCTGAGAAATCTTTAAAATATTTCCCTTGATATTTCGGGCAACTCAATAGGAGATATTGGAGCGAAATCTCTTTTATCAACTTTCCCTAATCTTATTCGTTTACAGAGTTTATCACTTGATTTAGAAGGGAACTCGATTGGAGATATTGGAGGAGCATCTTTGTTAACTCCTCTTTCTAATCTTGTCAATCTAACCTGCCTTTCACTTAGACTTCTTAATAATTACATTAGATGCAGTGGCGCTTAATCTCTTCTGTAGCCTCTTAGTAATCTTGCCAATCTCTCAAGTTTCTCCCTTATCCTTGAAAACAACTCCATTTCCAATATTGGTGCCAAATCTCTATTATCTCCCATAGCTAATCTCATCAATATAACGAGCCTAACTCTTAAATTAAGTTAAACCTCAATTGGAGACCTTGGAGCATAATCTCTTATTTTTCCTATCAGCAATCTCAGCAATCTCTAAAGTTTAACTCTTTTCCAAGACAATGATTTCAAATTTAAAAAAACCGATCACATTTACGAATAGTATTTAAAATAGTTAAAGGAAATTAATATTTCAGATTGAGGAGGTGCTTTAGATAACCTTTAGCAATGGAAAAAAACTGGCAATCTCTTCTCAAACATGAAGAGAAGAAGAAAAGAATAAGAACATTGTTTTTTTTCTAAAATGTATATTAATTTACTCAAGTTCCCTTTATCTGGGTATCTTTTTTTTTAAACATTAATGTGCCATTGATATTATTAAGATATTTAAATTATGATCATACTTTCCGGATCTATTGAAGGAAAAATATTAGCCTGCTTTTAGCTGATCGGGTAGTTGATCACTATGGTGTTGAGTATTCATTCTCATCTTGGAATTTGAGAGACATATATTTATACAAAGTATCTAATTGAAACATCTTATATTGAGATGGGATGCCTTTTTCCTTGATAAATCCAATACATCTTGCTTTTTTAAAGATTACAATTCCACAATCAATTACAAGAAACAAAAATAATATCTCCCCCCCCCCCTATTTTTTCTCAATTTTCATCATTCTTGACCTGAAAAGCACTTTAAAAAAATATTGTTTGGAGATTTTTATGTAGACGTGACTTGGTGGAATGCAAGAAGTCAAGAGAGAAAAGAAGACACTATTAGATAAATAGACTATTTTGTATATTCTCTTCCACTTCCAAGAAAACTACCTTTTGACTAAGCACAATTAAAGGTGATAATGCTATCCTTCAACACAAATCTTAGCCAAATCCCTTGTAATTGCAGAAATCATTAGTAAGGTGCATAAAATTTACCATTAATGATGATAAGGTGATGAGATATTGCTCAGTACTTAATCTTTTTTAGGGTAACTCTCAAATTTATTTTCGAGTTTCCTCTAATTTAAATTATTTTACAATCAAACAGCAGCTTCATTATTAATTACAAATGCAATCACATTCTCAGTAAACAATTAATCACACATCAACAAATAAATGTTGAATTAAACTGTGGATGAGCAAGTTGTTAATAACCAAAAATACTGATATTAAGACATTCAAATAAAAATAATTCCATCAGGAAAATGAGAAGAAATAGAAGATAATGGTTCCAATGAGGGATTCTTGCCATGTTTAAATAACAGAAAATATTCAATAAATGCATTTCAAACATATAACTCAAAAGACTTTAGTTTTGTTGAAATACTGCTTGAACAAGTGTCCTGCTTGCTTAGTTTTGAAATTGCTGCTTAGTTTTAGGTTTAATCTTGAAAGACTGATCAAGTTTGAGAGAGGATAAAAAAGTGAATAGTCTCCCATTTCGTTGATATTATTTTTACTTAATTGTAGAGAGAGCTTTGAGAGGTTGGGGAGATTCTCTATGGGACATAACAGAGATTACACTCCAACTTCTTCAACTTAGTTGTTTTTGAAATTTAAGGTTAGGCTTTAGAGATTAAGGAGATTCGCTAAAGGAGATAACAGTTTTTACCCTCCTAATTTTTTAATTTAGTTGTTTGCTAGATTTAGGGTTATGCTTGAGAGATTTAGGAGATTCTCTAAAGGAGATAAAAGATTTTGTGCTCCTATGTCTCCAATTTAGTTGTTTTCTAGATTTAGGGTTATGCTTGAGAGATTTAGGAGATTCGCTAAAGGAGATAGCAGAAATTACGCTCCTTTATCTCCAATTTAGTTGTCAACTAGGCTCAGGATTAGACTTGAGAGATTAATGAGATTTTTTAAAGGATATAACAAACATTAAGCTCCAATGTATCGGATTTAATTGCTATTAAGATTTAGAGCTAGGCTTGAGAGATTAAAGAGATTCGCTAGAGGAAATAATAGAGATTATGCTCCTATGTCTCCAATTCTGTTGCTCATAACATTTAGGGTTATGCTTGAAAGATTAAGGAGATTAGTTAAAGGAAATAACAAACAATTCTCTCCTATGTCTATAATTCGATTACTCTTAGGATTTAGGGTTATGCTTGAGAGCTTAAGGAGATTCGCTTAAGAAGATAACAGGGATTACTCTCCTTTTTCTCCAATTTAGTTGTCATCTAGGTTTAGGGTTAGGTTTGAGAGACTAAAGATATTCGCTTAAGGACATAACAGAGATTACGTTCCTATTTGTCCATTTTAGTTTCTATCTAAATGTATGGTTAGGTTTGAGAGACTTAGGAGATTTACTAAAGGAGATATCAGAGATTTCACTTCTGTGTTTCCAATTCGGTTGCCCTTAAGATTTAGGGTTATATTTGAGAGATTTAGGAGATTCGATAAAGGAGATAACAGAGATTATACTCCTTTATGTTCAATTTGCTATCTCATTGGATTTTGATTTACGTTTAGGTGAATAAGGAAATTCCCTAAAGGAGATAACAGAGATTATGCTTCTTTATGTTCAATTTGCTATCTCTTGGGGTTTAGATTTATGTTTGGGTGAATAAGGAAATTCCCTAAAGGAGATAACAGAGATTATCTTCCTGTGTGTATGTGTCCAATTTAGTTGTCAACTAGATTTAGGATTAGACTTGAGAGGTTAAAGAGATTCGCTAAAGGAGATAATATATTTTATGCTCCTATGTCTCCGATTTAGTTATTATCTAGACTTAGAGTTATGTTTGAAAGATTAAGGAGATTTGCTAAAGGGGATAACAGAGATTAAGCTCCTTTGTCACCAATTTAGTTGCCATCTAGATTTACTGTTATGTTTGAGAGACTAAATAGTTTTGCTAAAGGAAAAAACAGAGATTATGCTCCTTCATCTCCAATTTAGTTGCCATCTAGATTTACTGTTATGTTTGAGAGACTAAATAGTTTTGCTAAAGGAGAAAACAGAGATTATGCTCCTTCATCTCCAATTTAGTTGCCATCTAGATTGAGGGTTATGCTAGAGAGATTATGTAGATTAGCTAAAGGAACTAACAACAGTTACAAGCCTTAATCTCCAATTTAGTTGTAATCAAGAGTTAGAGCTAGGCTTGAGAGATTACGGAGATCTTATAAAGGAAATAACAGTCTTTATGCTCCTTTGTATCCAATTCGGTTGCTCATAAGATTTAGGGTTATGCTTGAAAGATTCAGGAGATTGGTAAAGGGTAATAACAGTCTTTACGCTCCTTTTTATCCAATTTGATTGTAATTAAGATTTAAAGTTAGGCTTGAGAGATTAAAGAGATTCGCTAAGGGAAATAGCAGTTCAAATGCTCCTTTCTTTCCAATTCGGTTGCTCATAAGATTTAAGGTTATGTTTGTAAGATTACGGAGATTAAATAAGGGAGTTAATAGTCTTTACGCTCCTATGTGTCCAACTTGGTTGTCATCTAGATTTAGGGCTAAGCTTGAAAGATTAAGGAGATTCGATAAGGGAGCTAACAGAGATTCCGCTCCAAGGTATCCAATTTAGTTGTAATCAAGATTTAGGGCTAGGCTTGAGAGATTAAAGAGATTAACTAATGGACATAACAATGTTTATGCGCCTATGTCTCCAATTCTGTTGCTAATAACATTTAGGGTTATGCTTGAAAGATTACGGAGATTCGCTAAGGGAGCTAACAGACATTCCGCTCCAAAGTGTCCAATTTAGTTGTAATCAAGAGTTAGAGCTAGGCTTAAGAGATTAATGAGATTCGCTAAGGGAGATAGCAGTTTGTATGCTCCTTTGGTTCCAATTAGGTTGCTCCTAAGATTTAGGGTTATGTTTGAAAGATGAATTAGATTCGCTAAGGGAAATAATAGTCTTTATGCTCCTATGTTTCCAATTTAGTTTTTATCTAGATTTAGGGTTAAATTTGAGAGACTAAATAGATTCTCTAAAGGAGATAACAGATATTATGCTCCTATGTGTCCAATTAAGTTGTTATCTAGATTTAAAGCTAGGTTTGAAAGATTAAAGTTATTCTCTAAAGGAGATAATAGATATTATGCTCCTAGGTCTCCAATTTAGTTATTGTCTAAATTTAGAACTAGGCTTGAAAGATTAAGGAGATTAGCTAAATAAGTTAAAAGTGATTATGCTCCTTTGTCTCCAATTTAGTTGTTATCTAGATTTAGGGCTAAGCTTGAGAGATTAAGGAGATTCGCTAAGGGAGATAACAGAGATTAGGTTCCTATGTTTCCAATTCGGTTGCTCTTAAGATTTAGAGTTAAGCTTGAGAGATTAAGGAGATTCGATATGGGAGATAACAGAGATTACGCTCTTATGTCTCCAATTGAATTTTCATAGAGGTTGAGTGAGACACTCGATAAATTGACTAGCCTAGCTAAGGGAGACAGTAGATATTTAGCTCCAAAAAATAAAGTTGAACTACCTGTAAAATTAAGTGATATCCTTGACAGTTTAAAAAGATTACTGATTAAATTTAAGAGAAATTTTGCTTCAGCATCCCCAATCCATATTTATTTGAGATTAAGACAAACACTGTAAAGACTATCAAATCTCTTGGGGGCTTATTTGAAATCATCTAATACTTTGTGACCCTCAATAGTTAACCTCAGTTGCTATTGAAAATTATTCTCATCTAAATTCATAGAAGTTCCTTTGTTTTCATTCAAAGATACCACTAGCTTCGAGGCCAAACTCCTAAGAGAATTTCTTTATTGTGGCTACAACATAAGGAGCTGTTTAGTAATTCCTTATTAACCTGCTTTTGTGCTAATCTAAGGGTTCATATCTAACCAGGTCAAAGTAAATCCTTTAGGAGCTGACTGCAACATTCGAGCAAGTTTTTCCTCTGAAAAGATAAGCTAGTTATAAAGGAGAAAGATGCATAAGCCAACTGAGAAGCCATCAGTCGAGTATGTAGAAAGATCAGGGTTTTCCCATCTCTCCGGTGCAAAATACAAGGGAGATTCCCTGTTATGCCTTTGCAAAATACAATTCACAAGTGATTAATATTCCCGTTTAAGTAGTTGATTTTCTGAAGTTGTCAATTCTTCGAAGTTATCCTGTAGTTGAACCGCATGGCTGAAGTTGCTTAACTTAACAACTGCTTGTCCTGATTCGTTTTTTGTGATTAAAAAACTGTCTAGCTTGATGTTTCTGTGGAGTATTCGATTCTCATGAAGGAAGCTAACTGAATCAACGATTTGTAAGGTCATAAAATTCTTTTATTTATCTGAGTATTATCCATTCGTTCTCTGCAGTTCCAGGTGATGGCTAAGTGAATACTTACATCTCTCCAGCTCTTAAACGACAAACTCATTGCCATTAGAATCTTTGAAGAACTTGCACCCGTAAAATTTTACAATGTAAGGAGCCTAGCAGATCCTCCTAATACCTATTTCTCTGATGGCTTTTGCTTTGTTGGTGCACAGTGAGAGTTTGAGAGCAGATTTTCTTTTTTCCATGAGGTTTTCTACTCCAAAGACAACTCCACCAACTCCAACTCCTAAGACATCATATACTTCACTAAATTCTTTCCACTCCAACATGATACTCAAAGCGCTCTTGAGTAAATTCATAGTTAACTAGGTTATCCTTTTTCCCTAGGTGTTAAACCAACTGGCTACGTTATGGAGGTTGCGTTGTCTTCTCACTTGCCAAACAAGATAATCAAGCATTATTCTTTTAGAAGGAATTGGCAGACTGAGAGAGTTCACATGGTTCTTCAAAACCACAGAAAATAAAGGTATTTTCAAATCCCCTGTTTGCTTCTAAAGAAGCAACAGCAGCATTGAGCGAGCGCTCTAGCTATTCTCCCTTTAATTATTCAATAGAGAACATGCTATCTTGTAAAGAAAAGTACTTTGATTGAGCTGGTGGGTTTCAGACATCGTTGTTAAGTCAGGTTAAGCAAGAGCAACATTAGATATTGTTGAGTTATCAAAACTAGCTCCAATATTATCCAACTGAAGGAGGATTTTCCCAAATGAAATAAGATCTTATTCAAAGCAATCTCCTTAGTTCTCACCCATATGAGGCATAGGGTTATGAGGTTCAATTAGCTACACCGGATTCTATATCTTTCTCGTATTAACAGGAGAATTAAACTGAAGATTGCACAGTTTCAGGAGAACCGGATAGTCTAAACTCTACGAGACTAAGATGTGTTATGTTGCGATATTTCCATGGGCTATGTGCTTTTGATGCAGCAGATTCACAGCATCAAGCATTTGAATCGCTAGCAACTCCTTAAAGGTTTCAGAAGGAGGATTTTTATTTTTCTCTGAATAAAACGAAATGAATTAGTGTAAACTTTCTTGACACATCTCCATTTCCTACACAAAATAGATCTTCCGAGCAGTTTTTGAATTTTAACTTTGACCCTATTCAGTGAGGAAGAATTAATTCTGAATAGCCATAAAGTAATCGCTCGAAAGAAGTTATTTCCGTATGGCATACTCTCTCTCCATTGCTTAAATCTAGCAATCTGTGTGAACAGTGCATTCAAGTACTTTCAGAGCCACCTCTGCAATCCCATTCTTTAACGCTCTGAGCACGAGCGCGAAAGGCCCGTTTGCTTTGTAGCTGAAATCAGAATATTCTGTCTACTAGGTTGCCATCAAGGCGAGAAACTTCTCAAGAGACTGAAGGCTAAAGCTGCAGTTTTTAGTTTCGCTTGCAATTTTTTCAGAGGGTGCACTCATTTTCAGAAATAATGATTGGTTTGTTTGTCAGATTGTTATCGATGATTTGTTTTTTCTGGCGGAGAATTTAATAATATTGGGGTATGATTGATTACGAAATTATTCGTATTTCCACAAAAGCCTAAACCAAAGATTGTGTTCAGAAATTAAGAGAATAAGATTTCTTTATTGCTTCGTTCATAAGCCTCTCTATCCTCTCCCCCAACTAAATCAAGTATTATTTCTTATTTTTTATGAGTTTTAAAAAAAAACTCTTCCTTGCTCTTTAGCTTATCTTTTTTTTCAATTTCTTTCTAACTTCGTTCTATTAACTCTCAATTTTCATTTGAGTTTCCTCTAATTCGAAAGTTTATTTTAAAAAAACAGCAACTTCAAAATAATTACAAAAGCAATCACAACCATAATAACAGTTAATCACAAATCAACCAATAAATGATTAATTTAACTGTAGATGACCAAGTTGTTAATAACCCATAATAAATAATGAATACTAAAATTATTAGGAGTTAGAGCACAACACCAGAGTTGTAAAGCTAATAATAAAGAAAAAGAAGCGAGTATTCTTTTCCTGATATTAAAACACTCAATAAAAGCATTGCCATCAAAAATATGTGAAGAATTAGAAGATAATATTTCCAATGATGGATTTCAGATGTTAGTTAGCCATATTTCATTACCCGAAAAATATTAATAAATACTGATTCAACCATACAACTCTAAGACTTTAACTTTGTTGAAATAATGCTTGAACAAGTGTTCTGTTTGTTTAGTTTTAAAGTTGTTTTGAAGTTGCATGTCTAAACTCGAAAGACTGATCAAGTTGGAGAGGGAATAGAATAGTGAATAGTCTCCAATTAAGCTTATTTTATTGTCACTTAAATTTAGGGAGAGAGTTGAGAGGTTGAGGAGATTTTCTATGGGACATAACAGAGATTACACTCCAATATCTCCAACTTTGTTGTTTATTAGATTAAGGGCTAGTCTTGAGAGATTAAGGAGATTCGCTAACGGAAATAACAGATATTACGCTCCTGTGTGCCCAATTTAGTTGTAATCAAGATTTAAAACTAGGCTTGAGAGATTAAGGAGATTCGATAAAGGAGATAACAGAGATTAAGCTCCTTTGTCTCCAATTTAATTTGAATCTAGATTTAGGATTATGCTTGAGAGATTAAGGAGATTTGCTAAAGGAGATAACAGAGATTACGCTCCTATGTACCCAATTTAGTTATAATCGAGATTTAGAGCTAGGTTTGAGAGGTTAAGGAGATTTGCTAAAGGAGATAACAGAGATTACGCTCCCATGTCTCCAATTCGGTTGCTCATAAGATTTAGGGTAATGCTAGAGAGGTTAAGGAGATTAGCTAAAGGAGATAACAGAGATTACACTCCTATGTCTCCAATTTGGTTACTCTTAGGATTTAGGGTTATGCTTGAGAGATTAAGGAAATTTGCTAAAGGAGATAACAGAGATTACGCTCCTAAGTGTTAAATTTGGTTTTTATCTAAATTTGGGGTTAGGTTAGAGAGACTAAAGAGATTCGTTTAAGGAGGGAACAGAGAGTACTCTCCTTTGTGCCGAAGTTAGTTGCCATCTAGATTTAGGAATCGGCTTGAGAGATTACGGAGATTTGTTAAAGGAGATAACAGATATTACTCTCCTATGTCTCCAATTCGATTACTCTTAAGATGTAGAGAATAACTTGAAAGATTAAGGAGATTCGCTAAAGGAGATAAAAGAGATTACGCTCCTATGTCTCCAATTTAGTTTTTGTCAAGATTTAGGGTTATACTTTAGAGGTTAAGGATATTCGCTAAAGGAGATAACAAAGATTACGCTCCTTTGTCTCCAATTTAGTTATCATCTAGATTAAGGGATAAGCTTGAGAGATTAAGGAGATTCGCTAAAGGAGATAATAGAGATTAAGCTCCTGTATCTCCTATTCCATTGCTCATAAGATTTAGGGTTATGCTTGAGAGATTTAGGAGATTCACTAAGGAAGCTAATAGAGATTATGCTCCAATGTTTCCAATTAGGTTGCTCTTAAGATTTATTGTTATGCTTGATAGAATAGTGTTATTCGCTAAAGGAGATAACAGAGATTACGTTTCGATGTCTCCAATTTAATTGTTATCTAGATTTATGGTTAGGCTTGAGAGCTTAAGGAGATTCGTTAAAGGAGAAAACAGAAAAATTGTTCCTTTCTATCCAATTTAATTATCTTTTAGATTTAGATCTAGGTTTAAGAGATTAACTAGATTCTTTAAGGGAAATAACAGGTATTCAGCTCCTATGTCTCCAATTTAGTTGTTATCGAGATTTAGAGCTAGGTTTGAGAGATTAATGAGATCAGCTAAAGGAGATAACAGATATTCAGCTCCTATGTCTCCTATTTAGTTGTAATTAAGATTTAGGGTAAGGCTCGAGAGATTAAGAAGATTCTATAAGGTAAATAATAGATATTCCACTCCTGTGTGTCCAATTCGGTTGCTCATAAGATTTAGGGTTATGCTTGAAAGATTTGTGAGATTCTCTATGGAAAATAACAGATATTCCGCTCCTCTGTGTCCAATTTAGTTGTAATCAAGATTTAGAGCTAGGCTCGAGAGATTAAGAAGATTCGCTAAAGGAGATAATATAGATTCAGCTCCTATTTGTCCAATTAGGTTGCTCATAAGATTTAGAGTTATGCATGAAAGATTAAGGAGATTCGCTAAAGGAATTAATAGATATTACGCACCTATTGGTCCAATTTAGTTTTTATCTAGATTTAGGACTAGACTTGAGAGATTAAGGAGATTTGCTAAAGGAGATAACAAATATTTTGCTCCTATGTACCCAATTTAGTTGTTATCTAATTTTAAAGCTAGGTTTGAGACATTAAGGAGATTATTTAAGGGAAATAACAGATTTTACGCTCCTATGTCTGCAATTTAGTTGTTATCTAAATTTAAAGCTAGACCTGAGAGATTAAGGAGATTTTATATAGGAGTTAACAGAGATTATGCTCCTATGTGTCCAATTTAATTGTTATCTAGATTTAGGGTAAGGCTAGAGAGATTAAGCAGATTCGCTAAAGGTTATAACATATATTACGCTCCTATGTCTCCAATTTAGTTGTTATCCAGATTTAGAGCTAGACTTGAGAGATTAAGGAGATTCGCTAAAGGAGATAACAGATATTACGCTCCTATGTCTTCAATTCGGTTATTTGTAAGATTTAAAGTGAAGCTTGAGAGATTATGGAGATTCGCTAAAGGAGATAACAGATATTGCGCTCCTATTTCTCCAATTTAATTTTCATTGAGGTTGAGTGAGACACTCGATAAATTGATTAGCCTAGCTAAGGGAGACAATAGAGATTTAGCTCCAAAAGATAAAATTGAACTTATTGTAAAACTAAGTGAGATCCTTGACAGATTGAAGAGATTGCTGATTAAATTTAAGAGAGACTATGTCTCATTATCCCCAATCCATATTTATTTGAGATCAAGACAAACACTGTAAAGACTATCAAATCTCATAGGGGCTTATTTAAAATTATCTAATACCTTGCGATCCTCGATAGTTAACATCATTTGCTATTAACAATTATTCTCATCTAAATCCATAGATTTTTCCTTGTTTTCCATCTAAGATGCAGTAGGGAACTTATCTGTCAAATTCCTAAGAGATATTCTTTATTGTGGCTACAACATAAGGAGCTGTTTAGTAATTTTTTTGAAACCTGCTTTTGTGCCTATCTATTGGCTCATATCCAACCAGATCTCAGTAAATCCTTAAAGAGCTGACCGCAACTTTTGAGCTAGTTATTCCTCTGAAAAGACAAGCTAATTGTAAAGGAGAAAGATGCATAGGCCGACTGAGAAGCTATCAGTCTAATATGTAGAAAGATCAGGGTTTTCCCATCTCTCAGGTGCAAAATACAATGGAGATTCCCTGTTGTGCCTTTGCAAAATACAATTCACAGGTGATTGATATTCCCGTTTAAGTAGTTGATTTTCTAAAGTTGTCAATTCTTTGAAGTTATCCTGTTATTGAACCGCATGACTGAAGTTTCCTAACTTAACAACTGCTTATCCGGATCCATTTTTTGTGATTAAAAAACTGTCTAGCTTGATGTTTCTGTGGAGTATTCTATTTTCATGAAGGAAGCTAACTGAATCAATGATTTGAAGAGCCAAAGAATCCTTTTATTCTTCTGAGTATTCTCCATTCGTTCTCTGCAATTCCAGGTGAAGGCTAAGTGAATATTTACATCTCTCCAGCTCTTAAACGACAAACTCATTGCCATTAGAATCTTTGAAGAACTTGCACCCGTAAAATTTTACGATGTAAGGAGCCTAACACATCCTCCTAATGCCTATTTCTCTTATGATTTCTGCATTGTTGGTGCACAGTGAGAGTTTGAGGGCAGATTTTCTTTTTTCCATGAGGTTTTCTACTCCAAAGACAACTCCACCAACCCCAACTCCTAAGACATCAAACACCTCACTAAACTCTTTCCACTCCAGCATGACACTCAAAGCGCTCTTGAGTAAATCCACTGTTAACTAGGTTGTTCTTTATCCCTAGTCGTTAAACCAACTGGCTAGGTTACGGAGATTGCGTTGTTCTCTCACTTACCATACAAGAAAATCAAGCATCATCCTTTTAGAAGGAATTGGCAGATTGAGAGAGTTCATATGGCTCTTCAAAACCACAGAAAATAAAGGTATTTTCAAATCCCTTGTTTGTTTCTAAAGAAGCATTAGCAGCATTGAGCGAGAGCTCTAGCTATTTGAATTACTCAATAGAGAACATGCTATCTTGTAAAGTAAAGTACTTTGATTAAGCTGGTTGGTTTCAGATATGGTTGTTAAGTCAGGTTAAGCAAGAGCAATATTAGAGTTTGTTGAGTAATCAAAACTAGCCCCAATATTATCCAACTGAAGGAGGACTTTTCCCAATGAAACAAGATCTTATTCAAAGCAGGCTCCTTAGTTCTCACCCATATGAGGCATTGGTTTATGCGGTTCATTTAACTTTCCCGAATTCTTTGTCTTTCTGGTGTTAACAATAGAGCTAAACTGAAGATTACACAGTTTCAGGAGAACCGGATAGTCTAAACTCTACGAGACTAAGAAGTGTTGTGTTGTGATATTTCCATGGGCAATGTGCTTTTGATGCAGCAGGTTCATAGCATCAAGCATTTAAATTGCTAACAGCTCCTTAAAGGTCTCAGAAGGAGGTTCCTTATTTTTCTCTGAATATAGCGAAATGAATTAGTGTAAGCTTCCTTGACACATTTCCATTTCCTACACAAAATAGACTTTCTGAGCAGTTTTTGAATTCTAACTTTGACAATATTCAGAGAGGAAGAATTGATGTTAAATAGCCATGAAGTAATCGCTAGAAGGAAGTTATTTCCGTATCGCATACTCTCTCTCCATTGATTAAATCTAACAATCTGTGTGATCAATGCATTCAAGTACTTTCAGAGCCACCTCTGTGATCTCATTCTTTTATGCTCTGAGCACTAACGCTAATGATCCATTTGATTTGTAGCTGATGTCAGAATATTCTGTCTACTAGGTTGCCATCAAGGCTAGAAACTTTTATATGGACTGAAGGCTAAAGCTGCAGTTTTTGATTTGGCTTGCAATTTTTTCAGCGGGCTCACTCATTTTCAGAAATATTTATTGGTTGTTTGTTAGATTGTTATCAATAATTTGTTTTTTTCTGATGAAGAATTTGATAATTTATGGGTAAGATTACAAAATTATTCATATTTTCACAAAAGCATAATACAAAAATTGTGTTCAGAAAA
>Ga0302285_10000538_pt1 | contig 20570 bp, 19 predicted proteins | sample III_Fen_E2_2_FD_200455 | JGI IMG/M metagenome (GOLD analysis project Ga0302285, IMG submission 200455) | Peat permafrost microbial communities from Stordalen Mire near Abisko, Sweden - III_Fen_E2_2 | ecosystem: Environmental > Terrestrial > Soil > Wetlands > Permafrost | place: Sweden: Abisko... | reverse complement strand
CAGCAGATGCTTATACCACGTATCTTCCTCATCGTCCTACCACCTGTGATTGCAGTCCTTCTCACAATCGTAGCACCATCATGTAGTATCAAATGGTGGATGATGTTCATTCTCCTCTGCCTTTCACTCTTCATTGCCATTCCGCCGCAACTCCGTCAACAAGCAGTCTTGGGCAAAATAATCCATATCCCCGCCCTATTCTGGAGAATGTTTATCAACATCTTCCATATCAATCCAAAATCGAAAGAGTTCATTCATACAGAACATAAATAAAAGACCATGAAGATATGTTTCTTTTGTGATAGTATATATAGCTATGGAGGTGTCCAGCGAGTACTTGCCGTCATAGCTAAGGAACTCAGCAAGAGTCATGATGTATATATTATGACTATGGATGACGATTGCAACCATGAAGATATATATAACCTTCGTGAGAGCAAGGTTAGGGTTATTTACTTTAAGTTCCGTCCTGTCACAAAGCTATCATATTACACCCATAAACCTTATAGCTGGCTATACAAGAAATACTTGCCAAAGAACAAATTAACATCCGATCTTTACGCTCACAGTTCATTTCCACGCTTACAACGGAAACAACTTACAGATACCCTCAATTCATATCATTTTGATGTGATAATCGGAGTACATGCTTTCCTCTCGATTAAGTTGGCAACCATCCGCAAGAGCACTCATGCACAAAAAGTAATTGGCTGGATGCACAATTCTTATCAGGCATTCTTCGAAAATGAACATCCTTACTTAGAGGATCTTAAGATACACTTCATGTATCAGATGAAGAAACTTGATCATATTATAGCATTGACACATACAGACGCAGACCTGTTCCAAAAGAATCTAGGTCTGAATACAACCGTCATCTATAACCCATTAACTTTAGAACCAGGTCCGCGCTGTGATATCAAGTCAAAAACGTTCTTAGCCGTTGGTCGCATGTCACCTCTTCATAAAGGATTTGACATACTGATCAAAGCCTTTGCCCTTTTTGCTAAACAAAATAAAGAATGGAGACTAAATATTGTGGGTGATGGTCCCGAAAAAGATAACCTCCAAAAACTTATCGATGACAATGAACTATCTGGCAGGATAACCATCTATCCCTTCACGAAGGATATTCAAAAATACTATTCAGCAGCAAGCGTATTCGTGCTAAGCTCACGCTGGGAAGGATTTCCACTGGTAATTATGGAAGCTCTCGCTCATGGACTTCCTATCATTACATCAGACATACCTATATGCAGAGAATTCCTTAACCGCACAGACTTTAGTTTCTTATTCAAAAATGAAGATTCTGAATCCTTAAGCAAGGCACTATACGATATCACAAATTCTAATCAAGAGAAAGAATCTAGCGATAAAGCTTTAGATTTTTCAAAAACGGCGAATTCAAGAACTGTCATTATCAACAAATGGAATGAATGTTTTAACTAATAATCGTATGAGAATATCCATAATTACCATAAACTACAATAACGCAATTGGACTTGAAAAAACCATTAAGAGTGTTATTTCACAGGATTTCAAAGATTACGAATATATCATCATTGATGGAGGATCTAATGATGGAAGTGTTGACATTATAAAGAAATACGCTTATAAAATTGATTTTTGGATTTCTGAACCTGATAAAGGAATTTATAATGCAATGAACAAAGGTGTAAGCCATGCCCATGGTAAATATCTTAATTTTATGAACTCAGGAGATATCCTCTATAATAATTATGTTCTGAGAAACATTTTTGCGAGGAACTATTCTGAAGATATCATTACAGGGACGACTATTGGTAATGATGATAATGATATACGCTTTAGTACTGAAGATAAAATAACATTTCTAACATTGTATAGAAGTACAATCAGCCACCAGGCATCTTTTATCAAAACGGAGTTACTACATAAGTATCCATATAATGAAAATCTTAAAATTGTTTCCGATTGGGAATTTTGGATTAAAGCACTGATCACAGCCAATTGTAGTCATACTTTTGATAATACTATTATTGCAAAGATAGATCTAACTGGTATTAGCATAACAAATAATGTTGACAGAGAAGCTGAACGACAAGAAGTTTTATGTCAAAATATTCCAATAAGAATTCTAGAGGATTACAAGCCCTTACAATATGTAGACAGCCAAATGATAGAATATGTTGCAAAAATAAGTAAGACATATAGGCTTCATAAGATAACTTCGTTCTTGTTACGTATAATCTGTAAACTAATAAAATAAAGACTATGCTCGTATCAATATTAGTTCCAATATATAAGGTGGAAAAGCATATATCAAAGTGTTTAGATACAATATTTCATCAAACATATTCTGACATCGAATATGTTTTTGTTGATGATTGCTCTCCGGATAATAGTTTGACTATATTAAGAAACGATATTGAGAAAAACGGTATTAATAAAGGTAAAGTGACGATAATCTCTCATTCTGAGAATAAAGGGATTGCTATTACAAGAAATGATCTATTGGATAATGCAAAAGGTGAATATGTTCTCTTTGTTGATAGTGATGATTGGATAGAAGTTAATATGGTTGAGCAAATGGTATCAGCTACTAATAATGGAACAATCGACATTGTTGGATGTGATTACATAAAAGAATATAGCGACGGGAAACGAACATATCACAATGAGAACTATGCACAAGATTGCAATGAGAATATTATCAGATTACTAAACTATAATATTGGTCCGACAATGTGGAAGATTCTAGTAAGAAGAGAGATATTCAATAAAGTCAGATTTCAACCAAATATTGAAATAGGAGAAGACTATGTTGCCTCAATAAAGCTATATTACTATGCTAAGAGTTGTTCCAACATACATAGGTTTTTATATCACTACGCTCAATATAATGTCAATCGCTATTCCAACCAGATTGCAAAAAGCATTTCAGATCATATTCATGCTGTTGTTACTGTTGAAGAATTTTTGAAAACTATCGGACTATATTGTCATAGGGTTGATAAGGAACTCAAACTTAGAAAATTCTGTATTAAGAGCTATTATCTTTTACCTCCTCTTTTAGATTATACGAAGTGGAAAACCACATTTCCAGAAACCGATAAAATGTGGCGATTCATCAATTACTCAAAGAAAGAAAAAGTGAAGTTCTGGCTGGCAGAGAAACATTTATTTTTCATATTACGATTGTTTGCATAAATTAACGAGGAGTAGTCACACTCTTTTTATTTTCGAACAATATTTTTCCATGTGAATTTAAATACCATTCCCCAAAATCGCAAATAATTATATCGAAAAGACATAAAATAATCAGAAAACTTTTCTTTAAAAGATTTCTGTATTAAGGCTCTTTCAAAATATGTTTTAGATATAGTGTCGTCAACATTATACTTGTTAACTATCGGGAAATTATTTTTAAGACATTTAAAATGCTCAGGGTTGTTCATGATCGTACGTATTAGGGCCTTATTATTATATGTAAGACCTTGACCTTGTATTCTGTATACAGACATCTGCTCTTGCATTCCTCTTATTTTCCCTACCATTGCACAACACAAAATTATAAAGATGTCGTAATTCTGTATTTTTTCGGCATCTTTGATGTTTGCATAGAAGTCCATTGCTTCTTTTCTGCAAAGTACAGATGCTGTCGGTACTGTCCAATTTACAAATAAATTAGTAGCATCATAGTCTTTGTCTTGAATATTTTCACAATTTATCCAACTGACGGTGTTGCATTCATACCTTTTATGAGCACTGTGAAAGCACATTGAGTAATCTGGATGTGTTTCTAAGAAGTCAACTTGCCGTTGTAATTTATTGGGATCAGTCCAATAGTCGTCACCCTCACAAAAGCCAATATACTTAGCTCGTCTATGATAAGTATTCATTAATTCTAAAATATGTGGAAGCCCCCCTTTTTTCCATTGATTATTCTTTTCTATGTAACACTTTATCATTTCTGGGTATTTTGCTGCATATTGACTTATTATGTCACTTGTTCCATCTGTAGAGGCATCATCATGCACAACAACTTCAAAACAGAAATTCGTTTTCTGCAGAATGAACCCCTCCAATGCATCTTTTATATAATTCACCTGATTGTATGCTATACACCATACGATAACCAATGATTTTTTGCCTTGTTCCATATTAATTTATCTAAATTGACCTATTTAATATATATATCATAGATAAAAATTCATAATATAGAAATATTATATGCCAGATTATTTCTGAATTTCCACCAATTATATTTAAGATAATTAGGATTTATTGATGGATTAAAGTCATCTATTGGAACAATCAACGGAACATGTTTGGTTTTTAGATGACGATATTCACAATAGACGTTAATTAATCTTTCAGACATATATCCGAATATTCTAGCTTGCACGGGATAAGCAGAAATTTTACATCGTTTCTCTACTTCAAACAGAATTTTAAAAAGCCATTCTGAGTATTCCTCAAAATACTTCCATTTTGTAATAAACATATTATAATTCGAAGAATAATTACGATATTCCATAGTCTTTTCAAAAGCAGGCAAATATTCAGGCGATAACTCTGTGATAATCTCTTTCATTATATTCCAATCATCAACAATATGAAAGACAGAATACTGTGTTGCCATACTATATGGATAATTTCTCGTATTAGGAAGTATAATATCGTAGTCATCAAATGTTCTTTCCAAATCAGGGAATTGATATGGTTTTGATAAAAAATCTTCTACGGAAACAAAACTTCGATCTGGAGCAAATATAGAAATTGATTTATTAAAATCAAAATAGCGTCTATAATGATTTAATCCCACGATGTCAACATTCTTGAGATTCTTCCACGCCCAATAATGACATGTCAACTCACAATAGCTACGGTTTTTGGATGAAATATTATCACCTAGATTATCAGGTAAATATGGTAATTTTTCTTGTGTCAGTGCGGCACCAGCTTGTATTGGCATAAAAAAATCATGCCTTGGTAAAACAACTTGCTTATGTATGCAAACTATAACTTTAATATTAACCATATACTATTTTTTTGTAAAGATAGATATATTCGTTGAGAATGCAAAGTTATTTATTAATAAATTTTGGAGTATTAAGAATAAATCGCTACTTTTGCAAAATAACAATAATATTAAATCACATGAATCTACAAAAAATACAAGAAAAGTTATCCCAAAAGCTATGGTGGAAAATCGGTTGTTATTATATGAATAAAAAAAATCCTATGAAACAAGGACTAAACAATAATATTACTAATTGGCATACATTAGGTAATATTATTGATTACAATGAACCAACGATAAAAATAGAACAATATTTACAACTAATTATTGCTCATACATTTTGGCAGGGCGAGATTGATATTAAACAGATTTTTTGCTTAAAATCTTTTATAGGTACTCAAAATATGAACACATTCGAGATTTGGTTATGGCTTGACGAAAATTCATATAAATTAGCATTAAGAAACACTGAATTACTTGATTTTCAAAAAAAATGCAAAAATAAAATCATACTAAAAAGATGGAACGTATATTTTGAAATTAAAAATACACCCTTTGAAAAAATAACATGGTATTTTAAATGGGAAAGATCATTACCCTATATTGCTGATGATTTTAGAATTATATCATTATACAAATATGGAGGATTATATTTTGATATGGACATTATGTTTTGTAAAGACCTCTCTTCTTTAATTATTAGGAATGAATTCGTATATGCTTGGGAAAAACAACCTTTTGCAAACAATGCTATACTTTTTTTAAGAAAAGATTCTCATATCACCAATGAGATAGCAAAATTAATGATAAAAAATAAATCATCCCAACCATGGTCTATATTTAACTATAAGAATAAGTCTTTATCAAAATTAACAGTATACCCATGTTCGCTATTTGACCCATTGTGGAACGGTTATATAGAAGGAATGCCTCTACATGATTTTAATGATTTTTTTAGAGAATTCGATAACGATTTTAAAAAATCAGATTTAATTAAATCATATAAAAACTTCTTTCCTGGCATATTTGCATATCACTGGCACAACATGTGGGAAAATGAAACTTATGAGGATTCTTATTTTGGTTTATTTAATAAAGAATTTAATTCCATAGTAAAGAATCTAACAATGTAATCAATCAGCATTTTTAGTATCGTATCCAAAATAATAGATATTACTAACAATACCAAAACATAAAACAATATGAATAAGACAAAGGATATAAAACTATAATGCAGGTAACATATTGAGATAAATTTATAAACATCTTTATGAAAAATCATTTCCGATCCTTCTTGTATTAAATAAACAGAAAACATAGAAGATGCAATTTTATTGACATATGCATTCTTTATATTTATTTTATCAAATGTTAAAAAGAGAAAAACGCTCCCAAAAATAATTACAGGATTACTGTAAGACAATAAATACATAGGAATTAGTGAGTGCCTTATAGACAATATTGATATTGAAGAAATAACAATCAAATATAAACATATAGAAAAGCACATGAAATATAAAATATAAGTTGACATTCTTTTATTAAACATTTCATACTTACCAATAAACTGGCCAATAAAATACAGCAAAACAAATTGCCATATATTATATCCAATTGTAAAAGGTTCATTTTTCAGAATAAAACCTAAAAAGCACATAAAAAATATCATTATCATAATTGTATTTTTCAATTGTTTTTTCCCCACTTGTAGCGCGTAAACATTTAATATGGGAGAAATTAATAATAGTAAAAAATAATCTTTTACAAACCATGAATGCGAATGTGTATATGGCATAAAAGCATATATTATATTTATAAAATACAGCGTATCACCAGAAAAAGACATTAAGGCTAGGTTAATTACATTATAGAAACATACTAATAGATATAATTTCAAAAAATTTTTTACGGATAATTTTATTCCATAATATCCAGAAATCAATATAAATATATTTACTCCATATATAGTAAAACAATTAAACAATTCAAGAGTCGAGAGTTCAGCTATACTTAACTTGACATTTAAAAAAGCACAATTATTAACACATAAAGGTATTCCATGATAAATTACATGATGTATAACAATCATCAACATTGCTACAATTCGTAACAATTCAAATTGTGATTCTCTCCCATTATCCTTAATCTTAAATAACATTATTTTTTTAATATAGCTTTAAATACTTTATACCACTTTTTTTCATTCCAAAAATGTAATATATAATATATAAATAAATGAATAAATATTTTTTTTGAAGCTATTTTTATTCTTGTAGCAACGATTATCCCATCTCTTTTTGCCACATCGAACTTTTCTGGCAAGATGCAAACTGTTTTACCCATATATTTATATGCTAATGGTGTTATTATAGATTGATCATGTCGATGATTACCACAAAAGAAATCATATTGATCCTTTTTCTCTTCCTCATTTGGATCTAAAACAAGTTCTGGATGATTAATTGTAATATCAAGCCAATCCTTAACAAATTTATTATTTTTTCCTTTGCATAATATTACTGCCGCAAAAATCTTATTAAACGAACGATAATCTTCTGAGCCTAGAATTCTGTCAAAATAAATTAAAGTATTTTTCTTCGACCAATATTTTATTTGGGTTTTTGTTTGTCCATATTTATTCCAATCAACGATTTCATCTTGATATTTAAAACATAATGTATCATATTTCTCCATAAGACTAAAATAATAATTCCAATCCTTTCCTTTGTGTAATGTACATCCCGCATCTATATAACATACAATATCACCGTCATCAACCTTTTGTAATGTTTCCCAAATTACACATGGTTTCCAAGCCCAGTATCCACCTCCTCTTTTATATTTCATTAGAGGAGATTCTTTTATATAAGAAGGCAATATATTAGGTTTATAAACAAAAATCTTATCAAATACTCCTAACATCCTAGCTTGAATAGCAAGGAATTTTCGAGAATATTTCATATTATCATCAGAATATACTACAAGGATTTTCTTCATAATTAATAACTTTCCAAACCCTCAAACCCACTATCATGCTGATTTATAGCAAATCCAAAACCATCTTGATACCCTTCGCACTCAAGTCTACAACACGACGGAGCCTTAAGTTGAAATTCCATCATAGGATGATGAAGTATCAAATCAACATTCAAAAAACCTCTACTTAAAATTTTAGGCAAATGTATTTTTCTTTGCAAAACAAAATCACCTGCTGGTATTTTTTGTATCTCTCCCCTATAGTGACCAGGGGCAAATGTAGCCAAAGGCAGATTGTCATTTGTTTTAAAAACAAGCATGACATCTGTATTGAAAGATGTTTCAGAATGACCTTTAATATAAACATCTAATGTATCTTGATGACTACGTATTACTGAATACGAATTGTCTGTATCATTTATTCTTATATCATCAATTTTTATTGTTGTTTTTTTCCATTTTATATTGTCTCTTATCTTATCACATGAAACATTATTTCCATTTTCGAGGTAGAAATCTACGCTATCTTTTATAATCCCTTGAAATGCAACAGAACCGTTATGAAGAACAATACCACGAGTACATAAATTCTGTACCGCTGCCATATTATGGCTTACAAACAATACAGTTCTCCCCTCCCCTTTTGATACATCCTGCATTTTACCAATAGCTTTCTTCTGAAATTCAGCATCTCCGACAGCAAGAACCTCATCAACAACAAGAATCTCAGGCTCAAGATGGGCAGCTATGGCAAATCCAAGTCGAACAATCATACCAGATGAATAACGTTTCACGGGCGTATCTACATATTTCTCTACCCCAGCGAAATCAACAATCTCATCAAACTTACTCTTTATCTCAGCTTTGGTCATACCCATTATGGAACCGTTCATAAAAATATTCTCACGTCCTGTCATTTCCGGATGGAAACCGGTTCCAACTTCAAGTAAGGATGCTATTCGCCCTTTCACCTTGATAGAACCGACTGTTGGTGATGTAACACGAGATAATATTTTAAGCAATGTAGACTTTCCGGCTCCATTCTTGCCGATAATCCCAACGACATCGCCTTGATCAATACCAAAAGAAATATCTTTTAAAGCCCAAACAAAGTCACTATCACCTTTCTTGGTTCTATCATTGGTTTCGCCAATTCTCAAAAAAGGATCTTCTTTTCCACGCATTCTAGCCCACCATCTGTTCAGATCATGGCTAAGCGTACCTGTACCTATTGATCCTAAAATATATTGTTTTCCGACATTGTCAAATTCTATAACTGTATTACTCATAATATCAAATTTTAATAACGTTATTATGTTTCTGTCTAATGTATTACTTCAATCTTTTCAAGCCAGAAATTGAAATGCATACATTTATTCCTCAACTTATCTAATCCTATAGAGGCTGTTACAGAAGAACCACTACGAGGTTTGTTGTATTTGTATTTTCGTTTAAGTGCATTGATAATTCTATGGCTAGGAGCTGTTGCTTGACTGCTGTTAATGAGTTCTGGATTATTATTATATGCAAAAAGAATCTTGGCAAGTTCAGATATTTCTTTCTTGCTATTAGGATAATCTTTCTCCAATTTCTCTATGTCACAAAACAGAAGAGCTTCGAATTCATGTAGTTGGATATAAGGTATAAATCTGGAATATATGATATCTTTGCTGAATTCATTCTCAATTTTTTCGACCTGAAGATATACATCTTGAATACGAGAGGCATCCTGATACCCTGGGAAATCTGTAGGCAACGCATACCAATCAAACATTGTCGTGAAATAATGTGTCTCATTTCTCTTCTGAGATACTTCATCTATCCATTTAATTAAATCACCTTTGGCTTGTTGATAACTAATCATACCACCTTTGGCATTTTTCTTTTTAGATGTTACTAACAAACGTGATTTAACCACCCAACCAAGATTGGATAAAAATGGTTTCAATACTTTTGTGACAAATAATTCTTCAGTTTGTCCTTCACAGAGAATATCAAGTATCATTGTATTCATACAGGACGTCCTCCTATTACATTTTTATCCCAAAGTTCACTTAAAGAATAATCTTCAAGCCATTTCTCATATTCTTCCTTATTTAATTTTTTCGCTATGGAGCATTGATTGTTGTCATCTCTTTCTATAATTGTAATATCATCAACATCAAACCCATCAATAAGAGCCGGTGACTGTGTTGCTGCAATAACTTGTGCATGAAGTGACGCATCCTTTATCATTTCTGTTAATTGGTCAATGGCATAAGGATGAAGTCCCAATTCGGGTTCGTCTATAATGATAACCTTAGGCATAGTTTCCTCTGGTTGCAATAATAGGGTTGCCAAAGCAATAAAACGAATAGAACCGTCAGAGAACTGGTCTGAGGATAGCACATAATCATTTGGTGAATTATCAATCCATTTCAACGAGATATATCCCCGTTCTGGTTCTAGATAAAAGTCTTTGAATTGAGGAATGACACCTTGAATATAACTGATTATTCGCTCATAAGAAGTATTATAGTTATTTTTGAGAAAATACAAGAAAGACGCCAAATTATTGGCTTCAGACTGAAGATAATGTGCTGATTCAACAGTTGAAGATTGTCTCATCGGAGAAGACACGGAAGAATCACTAAACTGATAAACTTTGCAACTAGAAAGAATTCTCATTACGGTTTTACTCGTGTCGTCAGTCGCATTTATTAATGCGGATTCATTAAAATCAGAAGTAAGTTGTCTTCTAACAGGTTTATTCTCTGATTTTTTCCCCCATTCAATTTCTTCATAACTAACAATTAATCTATCTGGTACGGCACTAGTCAAACTAAAATTATATGTATCATAGCATGATTTGCACTCAAAAAGAATTGAGGCATCCAATGTCGGAGTTTTCTTGGGACCATAATATAAGAATTTTTGGTTGGTACCGGACATTGCAATATATCGTTGCAGACTGCCACTCATCATAAATCCCAACATCTTGAAGAAACTAATAATATTACTTTTACCTGCACCATTAGCTCCAAGGAGGATATTTATATCACCTATATCCAGCGTAAGAGGCTGATCAAATGATATTGATTTATATCCTTTGATGATAATTTGTTTTAATTTATTGTTATGAATATACATTTCGTCTTGATAATTTTTTTTGTACAAAAATACATTAATAATTTGACTTCTCAAAGAATATCTATACTTAATTATTGATTATTATATATACCAATACTTAGATCACATCCATAAAATTCTTCTGCACTCTGTTGAATGTTACGATTCCCAATAATAAGATTAGGATGGTAAAAATAAAACTATAGGCAAGATACCCCCAGTTAAATACTCCGACTCCGGTAAATCCATATTTGAATGTTTCCAAAATAGAGGTTAATGGATTGGCAACAATCACCCACATATAATGAGAATAGTTGTTTTTCATCACAGACAGAGGATAGATGACAGGGGTGATATACATCCATAGTTGCACACCGAAAGAGATTAAGAATCGCAAGTCACGGTATTTCGTTGTCATTGATGAGATAATCAATCCAAATCCAAGTCCCAAGCAACCTAACATGAGTATTAATAATGGAAACAGCAATATTGTAGAATTAATATGGAAACTATCCAACTTTATATAATAATATATGTAGACGACAAGGAACAGGGCGAACTGTATCGCCATCTTTATTAGATTTGAAACAGTAATAGATAAAGGTACGATCAAACGAGGGAAGTATACTTTCCCAAAAATCTGCTGATTTGCATTGAATGTATCTGAACATTTTGTCAGGCAGTCTGAGAAATAATTCCAACATACCAATCCTGATAGATAAAACACAGCCTGCGGTATACCATCTGTTGAAATACCGGCAATCCCTCCAAAAACGAACATAAACATTAATGTCGTGAACACAGGCTGAATCACAAACCATAGGGGTCCCAATATCGTTTGTTTATAAAATGTAATGATGTCACGTTTTACGTACATCGTAAGCAAATCCCGATAACGCCAAACTTCTTTAAGTTCCAGACTAAATGAATTTGACTTATTCTCAATTATAAAATCCCATTTTTCACTTTTATCCATATTTTTATATTAATCAAAATACTAAATAATTATCTAAACATCATACGCACAAGATTATTGTGTTATACATACTAGATTTACTCTTGCAAAAATAAACAAAAAAATCAGAAAAATCAAATAATAAACAAAAACATATAATAATTCGCTTATTTTTTTTGTTGAGTGAATTAAAATACTTACATTTGCTTTCAAAAACATATAAAAGCTAATATTCTTTAATAATATAAGGCAAATTGTCGATAGACACTGAGACACGAATAAATCTAATTCTTTTCATATAAAAATAGACCAAAAGATGAAAACACTTTTTCTTATATATCATGGATTTTCTGAATATAGTGGAATTAGTAAAAAAATACGCTATCAAATCAATGGCTTAAAGACACTTGGTCATGAAGTTCACGTATGCACGTATGACATAATAGATCACAGAAAAATACGATTTATAGACAATAATGCAATACAAGATTTTGGGAAAAGTATATTTTCATCAATGAGAAAAAGATATGAATACAAGAGCATAATAAAATACGTAATCAATAATAAAATTGATTTTGTCTACTCACGTTCTTTTCATAATGCAAATCCATTTACGATAAACATGTTTCATCAATTTAAGAAGTACGGAATAAAAACAGTTATTGAAATACCGACTTATCCTTATGACCATGAATATGCAGGGATGTTGTTAAAGGACAAAATAGAATTATTTGTAGATAAAATGTACCGCAAAAAATTGGCAAAAGAGACAAATGCCATTATAACATTTACTAACGATAACATAATTTTTGGACAACGAACTATCAGAATATCAAACGGCATAGAATTTGAGAGTATTGCACTTAATCAGAAAAGAAATGACACAAGTGAACTAATTAATTTTATAGCAGTTGCCGAAGTTCATTATTGGCACGGTTTTGACAGATTTATACATGGCATAGGTGAATACTACAAAAATGGAGGGAATAAAGAAATTTACTTTCATATCATAGGTGGCATAGCTACTTCAGACATGAATGGAACTGAATATGCTCCTGGTCTAAAAAACTTAATTGAAAAATATAACATTGGTAAGCATGTAATATTCCACGGCCCAAAATTTGGGAAAGAGTTAGACGACTTATTCGAACAATGCGATTTCGCAATTGGTAGTCTAGCCAGACATAGATGTGGTATAAAGAATATAAAAACGCTTAAGAATAGAGAATATGCAGCACGAGGGATACCATTTGCTTATTCAGAAATAGATGACGATTTTGACAATATGCCTTATGTTTTAAAAGTCCCTGCAGATGAAAGTTATATCGATATTAATTCTGTAATATCGTTTTACGAGGGATTGACATTAAGTCCAAAGGAGATAAGGAATACAATTTCTTTTTTATCTTGGACCAATCAAATGAATACAGTCTTAAATGAAGTTTATTATGAACAAAAAGTATAAAATTGCATACTGTACACCGTCTTTATATATGGCAGGTGGTATTGAAAGAGTGCTTACGACAAAAGCAAACTATTTTGCGGATGTTCTCGGTTATGATATATATATAATTCTAACTGATGGAAAAGACAAGGCTCCATTTTACTCTTTATCCAAAAGAATACATATAATTAACCTGAACATAAATTTTGAAGAACTATGGTTATTGTCTTTTTTAAATAAGATCCCTGTATACCTTAAGAAACAACAGAGATACAAAAACGAATTGTCAAAGATTCTACTTAGCATACGTCCAGACATAACAGTTTCACTACTAAGAAGAGAAATAAATTTCATTAATAGTATTAATGACGGAAGTAAGAAGATAGGAGAAATACATGTCAATAAAACAAATTATCGTAATTTTGAAATAAATGATACTGATTTAATAAAAAAATGGTTTTCAAAAATTTGGATGCGAAATTTAGTCCATAAGGTAAAGAAGTTAGATCAATTTATAGTTCTTACAGAAGAAGACGCAAACAATTGGAAAGAACTGGACAATATCACCTGCATACCAAATCCGCTTGCATCAATGCCTGAGAAATACAGTAAGTTAGGGAACAAAAATGTTATTGCAGTTGGCCGTTATGTTTATTCTAAAGGATTTGACTTGCTTTTACAGGCTTGGCAAATTGTATATAAAAAGCATCCGGATTGGAATCTTTCAATTTATGGAGTTGGTGAAAGGGAAGAATATATCAAACTTGCTCATAATCTGAAAATAGATAAGTCCTGCAATATAAATGCTGCAATACCAAATATTTATGATAGATTCATAGAAAATTCAATCTTTGCTCTCAGTTCAAGATTTGAAGGCTTCGGAATGGTTATAATAGAAGCTATGGCATGTGGCGTGCCAAGCGTTTCGTTTGCATGTCCATGCGGGCCAAGAAATATAATAACTAACGGTATAAATGGATTGTTGGTAGAGAATGGAAACATAAAAAAACTTGCAGAAGGTATCTGCACACTTATTGAAGACGAAAATCTTAGAAATGAGCTTAGTGAACAATGCAAAAAGGAAGCTATTAAGTATAATATAGAGAATATTTCTAAGAAATGGATTAACTTATTTGACGAAATAACAAAAAACAGTTAAATGGAGAAAAAAATAATATATGTTGTAGGGGGGCTTATATCAGCAAATGGTATGGGGCAGGTTTTAAGTCAGAAGATTAATTATTTGGCGGAACACACAGATTTTCATATCTATATGATTCTTACCGAGAAAAAAAATACACCATGGTATTATAAAATATCTGAGAAAGTAGAATCTGTTAATTTCAACATAAATTTTGATGAACTTGACACTATGCCACTACTACAGAAAATTATTTGCTACAGAAAAAAACAATATCGCTATAAAAAATTATTCACTAAATATTTAATGGAGACTCGAGCTGACATAACCATTTCGACATGTCGTAGGGAAATTAATTTTATAAATAAAATTAAAGATGGAAGCATAAAAATTGGTGAAATTCATTTTAATAGATTATGTTATAGAAAAATAAATAAAAAATATTTTCCAACATTTATAAATAAGGCTATATCAAACTTTTGGATTGGATTATTAATCAAACAAATTAAGCATCTGGATAGATTTGTAGTTCTCAGTGAAGAAGATAAGGGATATTGGTACGGTCTGAAGAATATAGAAGTAATAAATAATCCCATAAGATTCATACCGAAAAAATATTCCACATGCGAGAACAAAATAGCAATTGCAGTTGGTAGATATACCGAACAAAAAGGATTTGATTTGCTTATAAAAGCTTGGAAGATTGTTGAACATAAACATCCTGATTGGCACCTTAACATATATGGTGGTGGAGATAAAGATTTTTATAAAAAACTTGCAACAGAAGAAGGTCTTAAAACGATATACTGTCATGATGCCGTAAAAGACATATACTCAAGATATCAAGAAAGTTCAATTTTTGTATTAAGCTCAAAATATGAAGGATTTGGGCTCGTACTGGCAGAAGCTATGAGTTGTGGTGTTCCCGCTGTCTCATTTGCATGTCCATGCGGCCCTAAAGATATCATTAATAATGGACAAGATGGATATCTTATAGAGAATGGAAACATTATTGAATTAGCTGCAAAAATTTGTAAAACGATAGAAAACGAAAAACTTCGTATTGAAATGGGATATAATGCAAGAAAGAATATAATTAGATTTGAAGAAGGTGCAATAATGACCCAATGGATTAACTTAATGAACGAACTAATCGCTAAAAAATCATGATAATAGCTTATATATACCATTCAATGAGTATATTGGGTGGTATAGAAAGAGTTTTAGCTCTTAAAATGAATTATCTAGCAGATAACACTGATAATAAGGTCTATTTTATTACATCTGATCAAAAAAATAATAATTTTTCTTATCCATTATCACCAAAAATTATTCATATAGATTTGGGAGGGATAAGATTTTTTTCAATTTATAAAAATGAATATCCACTTAAGTTTCTTAATATATATATATTCGAAAGAGATTTTAAGCTGAGACTTGCTAAGACAATAAAAGATATAAAACCACATATAATCGTTGGTAATACTACATTTATGGCCTCATTGATTCTAAAACTAAATATTAAATCAAAAATAATAATAGAATCCCATCTCGCAAAGTCTTCTATATTGAAAGGTGATTATACCAAGTCAACATTTAATGTTATTAACTATCTAAAAAGAAGATATGATTATTACTATTGTAAAAGAATTAAATTATGCGACACATTAGTTTTGCTTACAAAGGCAGATTACGATGCATGGAAAGAAATTGAAAAGAGGGTGCTAATACCAAATCCGATAGTAATATTTCCAACAAGAATAAACGAAATAAATAGTAAAAGAATAATTTGTGTAGGTAGATTATATTTTGAGAAGGGATACGATATGCTAATAAAAGCATGGAAAAAACTAGCAAATAAATATAACGACTGGGGTATAGACATTTATGGTTCAGGGTACATGCGTAACGAATTAAACAAAATTATATGTGATGAAGGATTGGATAAATCTATAAATATTCATCAAGCGACATCAGACATTTATGAGAAATATTGCGAATCTGAATTTCTAGTTCTCAGTTCCAGAGCCGAAGGATTTGCTTTAGTTCTAGCTGAAAATATGGAATGTGGAAGACCATGTGTAGCTTTTAACTGTCCAAGTGGTCCTGACGAAATTATAACGGATGGAATAGATGGGCTCATTGCTAAAAATGGAGATATAGATGATCTTGCAGATAAAATAGAATGGATGATTACCCATGAACGTGAAAGACGTATTATGGGAATAAAGGCTTCCTTATCAACCAAAAAATATTCTATTGAACCAATTATGAAACAATGGATCAATCTATTTAATAAATTATACAATGAGTAGACTCAAATTTAGAATAAGATTCCTCCTATGACTTTAATTTCAAAAATCGAAGAAAAGAAAGTAGATTATTGTACTTATAGCCAAGAGCATCAACAACTATAGTTTCTTTATAAAGATTAAATGTATGGAAACCTAATTGATATTTTTTACTTGGTGAGTATATTCGCCTAATTTCTTTAAAAGCCCATTTTCCATTATCAAAAGATACTTTTTGAATAGAAACTGCATCACCATATGATTTTATACATACCTGTGAGGGTCTATAAACTTCTCCTTCAACCATAAAAAAGTTACCTGCCATTCTTGCAATATTTTCTTTAAAAAGAATATTCTCTTTATAGTGGTACAGATTACTATTTGTGTCTTTTGTATATATATTAAGACTTGTTGTATTTGCATCAGGTAATTCTGTTGAGAATAACAATCTATCACCGAAATAATCCGTGAAAACAGAATCGACTAATGGTTTATTACAAATAACACATGACTCCTCAAAAATATCTAAACGTGAATTGTATTTATAACTTTTATGACAATTTTGTGCAGAATTCTCTGGATGAATATATATATCATTTCCAACTTTCTCAAATGCAGGAAAACTAAGATGAGTACCCAGTTCCAACATTGTTTTTAATTCTTTTATTTTTAACGAATGTTTGTCAATGACTAATCTAGATATACGTCCTCTTTTTATTGGATCATACCATTCTTCTACTAAAACTATAATTTCTTTATCATTTACATCTAATATAAAAGGATCTGCAAACCACCTATCTCGATAATTGTGCTTTATCCATTTAACCCTTATAGGTTCACCTTGGACAATACTTTTAATATCATTCTCAACAAATCCTATATTATATTTAGTCTTTAATAAATATTTCTTAATATTAAAAATCATAATTTCTTTTTTTTACACTTTGGAGTTTATTAAACAAATCTATCCATTGTTGCATAATTGCATCTTCAGAAAACCTTTTAATATTAATCTTAGCTTGTTTTCCCATTTTTTTTCTTATACTGTCATTTTCAATTAAGAAACAGACACTTTCTGCCAATGCTGAAGAATTCAAATAATCAACAAGAATACCATCTTCTCCGTTCTCTATAATATTTCGTGGGCCATGAGGACAATCAAATGCAACACAAGGAACTCCGCAAGACATTGCTTCTAGTAAAACCATAGGAAATCCTTCGTATCTAGAACTCATTACATAGATAGAACTATCAAGATATTTATTCATAATATCATCTGTAGGATCATTCATAATCATTACATCTTGTAAATTTTTATCATGAATCTCTTTATAAACAGAATCTTTATATTCCCCAGATCCATATATATTTATAATCCAATCAGGGTGTTTCTTATTAACAAGTCTCCAAGCATCAATTAAGTAATTATATCCTTTTGCATCATTGTATCGTCCAACAATAATCGCTTTTTTATTTTCACATGTACTTGATTCTTGAGGATAAAAAGGAGTTGCATTATTAATAACATAAGTATTAGCTATTCCCTTCCAACTTTCTTCATCATTCTTTGTAAGAAGAACCAGTGCGTCTAATTTATGAGCACTTTTTTCTTGCTTTATTCTCAAATATTTGACTAAGTATTTATATACTATATTTTTCCTTTCCAACAAGTGAAAATTTCTTAAGAATCTTTTTGTGGTATGTGCCTCAGCTATTTTAATACTGCCGTCAGTTAAAGATGAAACAAAATTAAAATCACGTCCCAAGGTTGATATAATAATATCCGGTTTTTCTTGAATAATTATCTTTTTTAGACGTTTTTTAAATAAGTTCATAAGTTTTAGAAAGACAAACGACCTTATGAAAATATTGTGACCATACTCTTTACCAAAATTAATATTCAAGTCTATGAAATGAACCTTGGGTGAAAGTTGAAAAGCAGCAGGTCTATTGTTTTGAGAATCTGTTATGATGAAGATATCATAACCATGCTCCGAAAGATAATTTGCTTTAGAAGTAATAACCCGATCAGCCCCTCCTCGAGTCGTTAATGCTGTATATAAATAGAAAATTTTCATACTAAATTAATTTATTTTTATTTTACGTCTATGTCAAGTATTGGCATAATAGCCACCACGTATTGTTATTCTGCATTTATTTTATTTGAGAGACATCACAAAGGTACAAAAATATAATAGCGTGATATTTATTATCAATCAAGGTTTGGCAAATTTATTAAGAACTGCAGCTACAATTTTGTCCATATCAAAATAATTATATTGGGCTAAACGTCCACCAAAAAGGACATTTTTCTCCTCCGATGCGAGATTTTTATACTCCTTGTAGAGATGATTGTTTCGTTCATTATTTATCGGATAAACAGGTTCACCATCCACTCCTGTCTCGAGACTATATTCGCGGGTTATGACTGTATGCGGTGTGACTGCATGTTCAAAATGTTTATGCTCTACAATTCTGGTATAGGGAATATCGAGACTGGTGTAGTTTACCACGGCATTTCCCTGATAATTGTCTATCGGAAGGTCTTCTGACTCGAATTTTAAGCTCCTCCATTCGAGACGACCTAAACTGTAATTGAAGTACTGATCGATGGGACCGGTATAAAGCATTGTATCGGCCATCTCATTATAAGCCTGACGATCGGAAAAATAGTCTGTGTCAAGACGTACTTCAATGTCTTTAAGAAGGCCTTCTATCAATAGGTTATATCCTCCGTCGGGTATACCTTGGTAAATATCATTAAAATAATTATTGTCGTAAGTAAGACGTACAGGAAGACGATGAATAATAAACGAAGGAAGTTCTGTACAATTTCTACCCCACTGTTTTTCTGTGTATTCTTTGATAAGTACTTCGTAAATATCACGTCCTACCATGCTCAGTGCTTGTTCTTCAAGATTATGAGGCTCTTTAATCCCAGTCTCATCCACCTGCTGCTGAATGCGCGCCTTGGCTTGCTGTGGAGTTATGACATCTGGCCATAACTGATGGAACGTATTCATATTGAAAGGCAGATTATAAAGACGGTCTTTATAAATAGCGATAGGACTGTTTACAAAAGGACGGAACTCGACAAACTGATTAACGAAGTTCCAAATATGACGATCACTTGTATGGAAGATATGAGCCCCATATTTGTGTACATTAATACCTCCGACATTCTCACAACGGATGTTACCTCCCATCTCACTGCGTTTGTCTATGACTAACACTCGTTTACCTGCCTGTTTCATGAGGTATGCATAAACGGAACCGTAAAGACCAGAACCGATAATTAATACATCGTACTTTTTCATATTTTATTCAGATTTGTGTTTATTTTGCGAAGATAACAGATTATTTTCAAAAAATGAAATAAATTGAGTTTATTTTTTATTAATCATCAAATTCTATCGAAATCTTACAGCATATCTATTTTATAAAGTCCCCTTGAATGCTGATAAATGACAAATTAATCGTATCTTTGCATCAAGATAAAAACCAATTATAATTTAACAACAAGATGATGAGATCAAAAGACTTAAAACCGTCTGAACCGGCAAAGATATTAGTGATAGGTGAAGATTCAAATTTACAATGGTCCGACAAGGTGACCGAAGTAGCCATGTTTGCCGACTATTATTTTCGCA
>Ga0302285_10000537_pt1 | contig 20582 bp, 5 predicted proteins | sample III_Fen_E2_2_FD_200455 | JGI IMG/M metagenome (GOLD analysis project Ga0302285, IMG submission 200455) | Peat permafrost microbial communities from Stordalen Mire near Abisko, Sweden - III_Fen_E2_2 | ecosystem: Environmental > Terrestrial > Soil > Wetlands > Permafrost | place: Sweden: Abisko... | reverse complement strand
CACGAATACCTCCCCGTTTACACCTGTATACGAAGATTGAATCTGCCCTTTTGTTACCGGCAATGCATAATTTTCGGCATCAACCATCTTACTGAAACGACTAGGGACTGATTCTATCATAGAAGTTCGCATATGTCTTTTCAGAAAAGGTAAAATAATTTCATCCGGAATATTATCCCATGAACCGAAACGGTTTTTTAATATTGCCCCGACGCCACTGTTGAAGTAACCATTCATTGCCTCATCAGTAGGTACAAACATGGCTTTAATATCACCGGATGCTAAAACTTTATAACCACTATTCTGACCCGGATCATATGGCAACAGGTTTTTTGCAAATTTCTTGTTGGGTAAGTACAAAGATCCACCTATTACTGCTCCACTTGTAGAAGTAACTCCACCATTTGCAAAATAATGTTTTACAAATAACGAATCGTTAAATTCAGGATGTAACTGACGGTATAATATCGTATTTTCAGCATCATAAAAAGGCGCACTAAACCGTTCTATCAATTTCGAAAAGATGGATGTACTTGGATTATTTTCAATATATTGAGCCATATTGGTTGGTGGAATCAATACACTTTGCAATACATGTACATATCCGTTTTTGCAGGTGATATCAGGTTTGGTAACCTTCCTGTTAAAAACAAAAACATCATTGGCCGAACGGGTTGCCCCATTGGTAAGTGCTGAAAAATCGTCAGTTGTAAAGCCATATTTACCCAGAAATTTCGGTGTAAAATAGACTAACGGTAGATCCGTATTATCTTTTAAAACATGAATTCCTTTTAACCTGTAATTATCCCAGTATTTACCCTTAGATACTTTATCTCCGAATTCGTATGGTATACTGTCAATAGACTGAAGTGCAGACATCCTCGACAAACAAGTGCCTTCGTACGATGTACCATTGCTGTAATAATTCGACATGGTCTGTACTAAATAGGCATTATTGATCATCGAAAAATTCAGAAGCATTTTCTTCTGCGACAATGTCAGTTCTGCATAGCTTTTCACACTCCACTCATTACTTTTATAAAATTCTACAAATGCACTGTCATTGGCTACAAATAGAGTTTTGCTTCCCGTCAAACTCATTACTTCGGTATAACCCAGGTCATCTATCAATTTTACATAATTTGTAAAGTGACCATCGGTCTTCAAATAATCGTATATACTGGCACCCAACCAGGTTGGCTCTTTCTTATCATAATAATAGTCATCTGTACACGAAGCTAACAGCGTGAGTCCCATGACCAATATTATCAACATTTTATCCAGATGATAGAATGATTTTTTAAAATAATTTTCCATTTCTATTTTTATATTTAAACAATTTCAATTGTTGAGTTTCTGATAGTATTCAGTTGTTTTTTCTCTTGCTAAATTCAATACCCAAAAAGTTACAGTTTAATGAACTTATTTGAACCGTGATGCAAGGTCCGGATAATATAACAGCCCGGTTTTAAATCGCTTACATCAATTTTATTTTCTTTTATCGTTACATTTTTAATGAGCACTCCAACCAGATTATATATTTCCATATTAAAGTATTCTGTAATATTACTCGTCAGATAAATACAATCTTTTACCGGATTCGGATAAAAACCGAAGAGTTCTGAAGATGGGCTATTTACACCTTCCGGTGATAAACTAACCGGATTAATAACCATCCAGCCACCTGTTTCGGGTAGTGTAGCAGGAACGCCCGTGGATCTTTCACGTTGTTTGAAAATATTTGTATATCTACTCGAAACATACGAACAGCGTAAACCTGCAGTAACCGTGTCATCATTACAGGTCTGCATCTGGGATATAAATATCGGATTTTCAATAGTATCCCCGTAATTCATAGAACTATAAACTGTGCCAACAGTATTTCCGGGAGTCCTTCCAACAATAATCTTTCTATTATCGATTATTCCTGTACCGGGTTTTATTGCAAAATAAGAAACTGACTCTGTTGGCATGGCTGTTTTCACAGCTGTTTCTTTTTGCAATTTAACGTCAAATCCGGTTTTTGTAATATTCCTTACTCTCACTATAGTTGCATTTGTTGAGGTGGCTTGTGACTGGTTGGCGAATACTACAGGAATTGTATCAAAGGGAGTATTAAAGACAACATGTTTCCAAACCGATGAAACCGTATCTTTTTTTCCTGCTGTTGCCCTAAGTCCACCAAAGTTATAGTCACCGGTACTTAAAATCAAATAGGGGATATTATCTTCTTTTGTTAAAGAAGTTACTTTCTGGTAAGCCCATGGAGCGAGTTGTACATTAGCACGTGTGGTTGTAGAAATCATTTTTGCCCTGGGTGTTAACAATACGCTGCTATTATTATTTGTTGCAGCACCGAGTATCATGACCGGAGAACTTGTAAATGGTTTTTTAAAGAATACATTGTTCCATCCGACATTTGAGAAAGATAATATGCCATATTGAATATCGCCTCCATTTGTAATATCATATCCGACTTCATTCGAATAGGGAGATAATACACCACCGGACCATTTTGAACGAAACCTGTATCTTATTTTGTTTCCTGCACTATAATCTAAAGTATCCAAACAACTTATAACTGTTGAATTATCTGAATTAAAAAACTCGGTATATTCTCCATTGTCAATTTTTTTCTCAACGATACACCCGGTGTAATTCTCCAGATTCATATCTTTCATCATTAATGACAACTTGGAAGCTGAAAAGCCTATTGACAGTGACGGCATTGAATAGGTAAAGGTGGGTATAAATTCATTTTTACCATTATAAGCCATCACAGAATTATTATCTGAATAATATTTACCTGCAGGGGTTAAGGCACCATTAAGCACCAGTGCGCGGGCATCCTCCACCCAGTTGTAAATTGAATATCGTTCAATAAAAGAAGCAGTATCAAGCACCTGAAGTATTCCTTTAATATCGGCAAGTTGCTTGGCAGCATTTCCAGTGGTAAGTAAAAGCGGTCGTGTATTGTTGGGCCATCCTGCTTCAGTAGTCCAGTTTGCGCCATTGTTCCATTCGGTAATCCAGATGGGTCTTCCAGTCCTGTCGTGAATGTATTTCAAATCGTTGTACCAGTTTTGAGGTGATTTACCTCCCCAATAAGCATGTACTGCCACGTAATCAACCCTGTAGTTTTTTGCCTTGCAGCTATCCATAAAACTGTACAACCACGAAAAGTTTGTGCAGGCCGGTGAACCGATTCTTAATCCTGTGCGGATCATATCCGGCCATTGTGATAAAGCCTGGACAACTGTCAGATTCGATTGCTCGGTATGATCAGGTTCATTAAATCCTAATACATGAGTTACATATTGCTTGCTGTTAATCTCACTCCAACCTGGCCAACCGCCATTTTGCCGGATCGGTACATATTCCAGTGCTGGTGTTGTTGCTCCACCGGCACTCCAGTCATAACGCCATGTTGGCTGAATGAGACTAAGATCGTTTGGATCATACCCGCACCATCCTTTTTTGGTGATCCATTCCCATTCGAATACCCGGATGAATGAAATTTTATTGTCTAACAAATCGGGCAATACCGGCACAATTAAATCCTGGTTGTCGGCTATGAATACTCGGCTATACCCTGTTCCATCAGAATTAGTAGCCAGTGTAACCATGTATCCTCTTTTTAATCTGAAAGATCTTATTTTATTGTTGAATTTTGTACCAAGGGAGGTATTGAAGGTGAAAAGGGAATAGGATATTGAATCTCCTGAAAAGTTTTGTTCAGTGTAAACTTCTAATGGTTGAAATGTTGAAGGCTGAGCAATAACGACAGTGCCATGTTTATAAATCGAGACCCGTGCATTTGTTTTCAGCACGGCTGGTTGATTGTTAACAGAGATATTCTTTAGTAACGAATCAATAACTGTCTGGGGTCTGATATTATCGAAGAATACCCACGAATCGACTGAATTTAATTTCAGGACACTATTCGTTAAAGAATTGTATTTTGCAGTTAAATGCAAATCCGTCTGACCGGTTAAAATGACCTCATTATCTGTGTAAGAAGAAACAGTGACATTTTTATCAGTGATTGTAATTGTAGTCCTTGGATTTTCAGAAAAAGAAGAAAAAACGCATATTATGCTTAACAGAAAAGTAGTAATTTTTTTTCTCATCGATTAATATATAGATTGCAAAGGTTAATGTCAGTACTTTATTTTTCAATTAAAGTCAATAGATTTGTGGCACAAATATAATAATCAATATCCATTCATAGGTGTAAAATCCATTCAAAAATGTGGAAAGTAACATTTTTACTTATTACCAACAACTTAGTTTAAATATTTAAGATGTTTTGTTTTAAAATTAAAAAATATGACCTGATTATGCACCTTTTGAACAGTTAAAACAGCCATTTTAGGTCAGTATTTTCTATTAATTAATTTATAATTTGTTTAGGTGCCCTTCCTAAATAAATTCAATGTATATTATTTATTAGTTGAATTATTTTAATAGGAATTAAAATCAGAGGTCAAATCACACTATGAAATCAGGTTTGATAAAAGCGTTGAGGCATTTATAGACAATAGTATGCTTAAAAGGAATGCAAATTAAATAGCAGAATAATCTTTCGGTTTTCTTATCCTTAATTTAAATTTTATGATTATCCGCAAAGGCGCATAATCTAAAAAATATTTCAAGGAAAAAAATTCATTATTAACATATTCATACTTCTACTATTTTTGAATTCTAATTTGTAAGAATATTTCTTAAATCTCATTTAGTTATTATTCTTCTATTAGTTTTGAAACGGTTTTAGATTGGTTTTGGTATAGATATATCTTTCATTTATTTCCAAAATATATGCCATATACCTTTATAGATATATGGCATATAAATGGCTAATATGTGATTGTTAAGTGACTGATATATCAGAATAGCCTCGGATCTAAAACCAATCTAAAACCGTATTAAAACCATTCTGTGTTCTATCTGTATTCATTATACTATTATAAAAAGAAAATTTAAAGATCCGCATTTCTTCCAAAAAAAATCCTGTTACCATAAATAAAATAACAAAATTAATTTATTTAAGGTTGAGGAGTTATTGCGGATAATGATATGAAATTTTTAATTCATCTGAATACCATTAAGAAAAAATAATATGATGAAAAAAGGGTGTTCAACCTGAACACCCTTTAAATATGCAATGAATATATTTATTATTTCACAATAACCTTCGAGATAAAGTTATTTATTCTAACGATATATATGCCACTATTAGCAACAATCCGTGATGGATTATTTATAATCAGCTGACGACCCGTTATATCAAATGCGCTAACTTTTTCAGTTCCTGTCAATCCCTTAATATTAATTTCACCAACAGCAGAAACAACTGTGTATGGTGAATCCTGAACAGATTTCAGTGCATTAGGTGTTTCTGTAGATGCCAAATTTAACGAAGTAATCGTATTTTCAACATTTAAAACCGATGACATAACCTGTTCATCCGTTAAAGCCGTTTTATACAACCGGAAATCATAAACCAGTGTTTTACGTAAATAAACATTATCTGCGTAACATGAACGTCCAATCCAGTTATAAAGAGTTCCTAACAAGCCCGATTTAGGAAGTGCCATAGAAGGTAATGTTGTCACAGTACCCGAATTGATATTATTACCATCAATATAGATTGTTCCGGTAGTTCCGTTTTGTGTATATTCAAAATGGTGCCATGCCCCTTTTGAAGCTGAATCGACTTGTAATACTGTTTGTTCGGTAGTCCAGTTCGAATAAGAGATGGTTGCTGCCTGGTTCCGTAAACTGGCAATAACATAACCGGTTGCATTGGTTAAGATATCCTTGGCATTAGAAAAACTCCATAAGAAATTACCATTTGGTTTCATTTGATTGTACGATTCGTCAATCCGGAAGTAAGCTCCTACCGAATAATTATTCAGGTTATACATCAATTTACCTACTTCAGGTCCCATATCAAAATATCCTATGCTGTCGCCTAAATTCAACACATTGTATTTTACGGTTGTACCGATACTCTTAACAGAGGCATTGTTTCTCAAAACTCCTTTTAAATGTTGTTCAGCTGCATCAGTTACTGTTGAATCAACAACAGATGAGAAGTCGTATTTAACCAACAAGTCATTTGCAAACTGTGTTCCATCTTTTACGACAACGGTGGCGTAGAATTGTTTTGTAACTTTCTGGCCATTTTTAGTTAATGAAGCGGTCAGTGTATCGTTATAATTATAATAGTTAGGACGTGTTACATTTCCAACCGAGTCAATAAGAGCCGGAGTAGTTGATTTCCAGGCAATATTAATGGTAGGATCAGTACCTTTTGATGGCAAGGCAATATTGGCTGTTACTGCATTTAAATTAGGTAACTGAAGGCTATTTAATTCAGTGGTCAGTTCAGGCAATACATAATCAGGATTTTGAGCGTAAGCCGCATTTAACAATTCGATTGTCGCAGGTATCGCATCGATTCCATCCATACTACCGATCAGGTCTGCCCCACTGACAGCAACATTTAATAACTGGAAATCATAAAGAAGTGTTTTTTGCAAATAGGCATCTGAAGCATAACTGGAACGACCCAACCAATTGTAAAGAGTACCTGTTCTACCGGCAATAGTGATGGCAGTTGAAGGTAAATTTGTTATTGGACCGGTGGCAATGCTGACACCATCCAAAAAGATTGTACCAACTGTACCACTTTGAGAATAAGCCAAATGATGCCATGCCCCAATTGGTGCAGGTGCTACCGGTGATATTCCTACAGATTGATTTCCTAAACTATAATAATTCGTTGAAATAGCCTGTGCTTGTTCCTTCAAAGATCCGAATATATATCCGTTACGATCAACTTCCGAATTATCCGAATTGGAGAAAGACCAGATAAAGTTCCCGTTGCTGGCAAGATTTGTATATGTTTCATCAACACGGAAATAAGCCATCATGGTATAGTCATTCAACGAATAGATTGCTTTTCCGATTTCAGTTCCCATATCGAAATAACCTTTTCCGCTACCAAAATCCAATACATTATATCGGGGGCTTGTTCCAATGGTACGGATACGGGCATCATTTTTTACTGTACCAACGAATCCACTACGGGTATCAGTTACAGTCAGGACACCGTTTGTTTCAGAGATTAAATTCCCGGCAAAGTTCCATTCTGCCAGTTTTACATCTGCAACACTAATTGATTTTACGGTAACATTAAACACTTTATCCATGGTGAACACTACTCCATTAATCGTTTGGGTTAAAGTAGCCGTTAATTTTACAGTTGCATCATATTGGGTTGGTTGTGTTACAATCCCTGTAGTAGAGAGGACCTGTGGTAACGAAGAAGTCCATGTAACAGGAATTGCCGGGGTACCGGTAGTTGACACTAAAGTGATATCAGCAGTGACAGCCGAAACATCACCCAGAGTAAGTCCATTTAAAGCTGCAACAAGATCAGTCGGAATAGTGGCTGGTTTTATAGAGAATAAACCATTTACATTATCAACACTTTTATCACAATACAAATTTGAGTTGGTGGTTACACCATCCGAAGCCAAGTATTTAGTGTTTGCATTGAGTAATAAACGGAATGAAGTTGCACTTGAAGCATCATTCGTAATCACCCATTCTGCATTTAATGCATCCGGAGCAACCAGGTAAATTACGCTGTAACTATTTGATTCAATTTTATTGAGAGATAAACCTAAATAACTTTGTATGGTATAGGTATCAGCCTTACCTGGCACAGGAATGAATTGAAATGCCTGGCTTAATGAGTTAGCAGGGGTTTGAACACAAGGTTGAGTATTGACCGCTCCCAGCATTAAATTAGAGCCGGATTGCACGATGTTGTAATAAACACCTGCCTGAGGAATGACATTTGCAGCCTGCAATAACATAGCCGAAGACCATGCCATAAAGAATGCAATGAAGTAAAAGATTTTTTTCATTTGAATTTATTATTAGTGAATATAGTAATTTTAGTGGATTAAACGAATAGTCACTCAATCGGGCTATTAAATAGGTTTTTCAATTAAATTGAAGATTGATTTACACTTTGAAAAGAATTCCATTTTTTGATGTAGTTGTTATTCAGTATCCGAATTTTTAGACTAACGCATTTTTAGTCTCTAAACTGTAATTGTTGAAAAAACTACAATGACCAAAGCAGGATAAAGTTATTCCGGATATTCTTTAAAATTTCGAATTTATTTTATTCCAGAAACTAAATTATCAGGTCCCTATAAATAATCAGACTCATATAAACTCTTTTTGAAAGAAAAAAATCAGGGTTTAAAATGAGATATAAATTATCATACCGAAATTTTATTCGTTCGATTGCAAATGTACAATATAAATAATGCCAAAAAGGAGTGAAAATAAGTCAAAGAAGATATCATTTCAATTATAATCTGAAAATGTTATTTTTGGTTTAAAGAATTATAACAATGGAATTTCAAACAGACAAGTAATAAAAGAATCAAAATCAGTTTCTGATTTTAAACTAAAAGAGCCTTTTATCCAGCCTAGATATCACAACAGTTGGAAACTAACTATTTCATTCGATTAAGTAAGACAGAAAAATTCATCCGTAAATTTTAACACAAAAAGGAGATTTAACGTTTAGTGAAGTGTTAATATACAAAAAAAATGCAAATACAGTATTTTAAAATTTTTCAAACAGAAAGAATGAAATTAGAGGATTATTAAACCATAGAATTTTTACGTTTTAACTTAAGATGACTGTATTTCAATGAAAGTAATGTGAAAATAAAGAATTGAAAACCCGGAGAACTCTGACTTTTCAAAAGATAAAACTAAGTGCATTAAAAAAGGGTGTCCGGAAAACGGACACCCTTTTACAATTAGCTATTCAAAATTTATTTAACGAACCACTACTTTTGTCAGATAACCGTCTATTCTGACGATATATACACCTGCATTGACGTTAATCAAAGTTGGTTGTATCATCTGAAGTTGACGACCTGCAACATCAAATACCGATACTTTCTCATTTCCGGTTAACCCGAGGATATTAATTACACCAATTGATGTAGTTACCTTGTAGGGTGAATCAGTTACAGAAGGAAGTGCATTTGGAGTTTCAGTAGATGCTAGATTTAATGCAGGAATCGTAGTTTCAACATTTAAAACCGATGACATAACCTGTTCATCCGTTAAAGCAGTCTTATATAACCTGAAATCATAAACCAGTGCTTTACGCAAATAGACATTATCCGCGTAACATGAACGGCCAATCCAGTTATAAAGAGTTCCTAACAACCCCGATTTAGGAAGAGCCATTGAAGGTAATGTAGTTACAGTATCCGATTTGACATTATTACCATCAAGATAGATCGTACCTATTATTCCATTTTGAGAATATGCAAAATGGTGCCATGTACCTTTGGAAGCTGAATCGGTCAGTAATACAGTTTGTTCGGTAGTCCAGTTAGAATAAGAGATGGTTGCTGCCTGGTTCCGTAAACTGGCAACAATATAACCCGATGCATTGGTATAGATATCCTTTGAATTAGAGAAATTCCATAAGAAGTTACCATTTGGTTTCATTTGGTTGTACGAATCATCAATCCGGAAGTAAGCTCCTATCGTATAATCATTCTGGTTATACATCAGTTTACCTACTTCAGGTCCCATATCGAAATATCCAATACTGTCGCCTAAATTCAATACATTGTATTTAACGGTCGTACCAATACTCTTAACAGAGGCATTATTTCTCAAAACACCTTTCAGATGTTGTTCGGCAGCATCGGTTACTGTTGAATCAACAACTGAAGAGAAGTCGTATTTCACCAACAAGTTATTTGCAAACTGTGTTCCATCTTTTACGACAACGGTTGCATAGAATTGTTTTGTAACTTTCTGACCATTTTTCGTTAATGAAGCAGTCAAGGTATCCTTATAATTATAATAGTTAGGACGGGTAACATTTCCCACCGAGTCAATAAGAGCCGGAGTGGTTGATTTCCAGGCAATATTAATAGTAGGATCAGTACCTTTTAATGGCAAGGCAATATTGGCTGTTACTGCACTTAAATTAGGCAACTGAAGGTTATTTAATTCAGTGGTCAGTTCAGGCAACAAATAATCAGGATTTTCAGAATATGCAATGTTTAATGATTCAATGGTCGCAGGTATCGCATCGATTCCATCCATACTACCTATCAGGTCAGACCCACTGACAGCAACATTTAATAATTGGAAATCATAAATAAGTGTTTTTTTCAAATAATCATCTGCAGCAAAATTTGAACGACCCAACCAATTGTAAAGAGTACCGGTTCTACCGGCAATTGTGATAGCAGTGGAAGGTAAATTTGTTATTGGACCGGTTGCAATACTGACACCATCCAAATAGATTGTACCAACAGTTCCACTTTGGGAATAAGCCAAATGATGCCATGCTCCAATTGGTGCAGGTGCTACCGGTGAAATTCCTATAGATTGATTGCCTAAACTATAATAATTCGTTGAAATTGCCTGTGCTTGTTCCTTCAGAGTTCCGAATATATATCCGTTACGATCAACTTCAGAATTATCCGAATTTGAGAAAGTCCAGATAAAGTTCCCGTTGTTGGCAAGAGTTGTATACGATTCATCAACGCGGAAATATGCCATCATGGTATAGTCATTCAGTGAATAAATTGCTTTACCGATTTCAGTACCCATATCGAAATATCCTTTTCCATTACCCAGATCCAACACATTATATCGTAGGGTTGTTCCAATGGTACGGATACGGGCATCATTTTTTACTGTACCTACGAATCCGCTACGGGTATCATTTACAGTAAGAACTCCATTTGTTTCAGAGATTAAATTCCCGGCAAAGTTCCATTCTGCCAGTTTGACATCTGCAACATTAAATGATTTTACTGTAGCATTAAAAGCTTTAACAAGCGTATAAGTAACACCACCAACTGTTTGAGTCAACGTAGCGGTTAATTTCACAGTGGCATCGTATTGTGTCGGACGGTTTACGATTCCATCAGTAGTAATGACCAATGGTGAAGAGGAAGTCCATATAACAGGGATATTAGCAGTACCACTGGTAACAGGCAAAGTAATGTTACCAGTTAAAGCAGTTATATCTCCCAATGTCAGACTATTATAAGCTTCAATAAATTCGGCTGAATAACCATTCAACATCATTACTTCATCCGAAGTAATCGCTCTGTTGTACATACGGAAATCACTGATCTGGGCATCCTGCAGATAAGTATCGCCCACATAGGTTGGTTTTGCGATCAAATTATAAAGTGTTGATCCCAGGCTGGAAGGAGTTAAGGAAACTGCAGTATTTGTATTTTTCAAAACGCCATCCTCATAAAAGTTACCCGTAGTACCGCTTTGGGTATAGGTAAACTGCACCCATTTTCCTTTGGCAACATCAGTACCCACCTGAACAGCCTCTTCGGCTTCATAACGGGCCATAGTAATTGAATACCGGCTACGTTTTGCCTGTAAATACATATATCCTACCTGCTGATTATAACTGTCAAGCGAGTTACTGAATGTGGCAATCATGTTTCCGTTGCTTGTAAGATTTGTGTTTGTAGTATTCACCCAAATAAAACAAGATATGGAAAAATCGCTCAGAGAAGATATCAGGCTTCCCGTACCGGCACCCATATCCAGGTAATCGGTACCACTCTTACTTAATATCAGCGAATTTTTACCATTCGATAAACCGACGGTAGCACCATAGAGGGTACCATTATACCCGTTTCCAGTAACATCGGAAACTGTCGTTCCGGTTGCCGACTCAAATGTGTAATGTAATTTTAGACCGGCATTCAAATCCTGTGAAAAACCTGACGAGGAAACAGCAAGTCCTACTGTAAGAAGAATGACTTTAAAACAGTCTTTAAAGGAGTAAATTTTCTTTTTCATGATTTATTAAATTAAGTGATAATATATATTGTTACTTTTAAAAAGAACAATCTTTTTCTTCGTATGATATCCAGTACAAAATGAAAACTATTTCCGGTTCAGACCAATTTTATCGGTACGATTGCAAATGTACGAGTTAGAAAGCGTTAAATAGGAGTGAAAATAAGTCAAACAAGATGTCATTTCATTTACAATCTGTTGACACTTTTTTTTTTGGCTGAAAGAAAAGAAGTATCAATTTATGAATAAACAAACATCAAATAAGCAAAATTCAATTTCCAATATTGAATTCAATACACCTTTTATCCGGTCTACCTATCAGAGCAGGTGGGAACTAACATTTTTATTTCCTTACCTAAAACACAACAAATTATTGTATTTTAGGTAAGGGAATAAGGAAATAAATCGAATAGTAGCGGATTAATTTAAAAGAATTGCAGTAGGAGTAGTTTTTTTAGACTTACCAGGAATAAAAATGAAATCAATATCTTTTCAGTCAATAAAACTTTCCTTGCTCATCTGATTTAATGCAATTTCAATAAACAGAATATGAGAATAATGAATAAAAATCCGAAGGAATCGAACTCTCAAAAAAAGAAATAAAAGTCATTATCCCCTTTTAATAAAATGGTGATTATAAAAAAGGGTGTCCGGAAATCGGACACCCTTTTATAATGAACTTTATAGAATAATTTGTTTATCTGACCACCACTTTTGTCAGATAACCATCTATTCTGACAATATACACACCTGCATTGACGTTAATCAAAGCTGGATGTATCATCTTAAGTTGAAGGCCTGCAACATCAAATACCGATACTTTCTCATTTCCGTTCAACCCGAGAATATTAATTACACCAATTGATGTTGTAACCCTGTACGGAGAATCCTTTAGAGAAGGAAGTGCATTCGGAGTTTCAGTATAAGCTTGATTTAATGCAGGAATCGTATTTTCAACATTTAAAACAGTGGACATTATCTGAGCATCGTTTAATGCTGTCCGGTAAAGCCTGAAGTCATAAACCAGCGTTTTACGCAAATAGACATTATCAGCATAGCATGAACGTCCAATCCAGTTATAGAGGGTGCCTAACTTACCCGATTTAGGTAAAGCCATTGAAGGTAATGTTGTTATAGTATCCAAAGAAGCGATATTATTTCCATCAATATAAAGTGTACCTGTGGCTCCTCTTTGGGTATAGGCGAAATGGTGCCAGGCCCCTTTAAATGCTGAATCTTTCTGCAATACAGTTTGCTCGGTAGTCCAGTTAGAATAAGAGATTGTTGCTGCCTGGTTTCGTAAACTGGCAATAACATAACCGGTTGCATTGGTTAAGATATCCTTGTCATTAGAAAAACTCCATAAGAAATTACCATTTGGTTTCATATATTTGTATGATTCATCAATCCGGAAGTAAGCACCCAAAGTATAATCAGTCATGTTATACATAAGTTTACCAATTTCAGGACCCATATCGAAATATCCAATGCTGTCACCTAAATTCAAAACATTGTATTTAACGGTTGTACCAATAGACTTAACAGAGGCTCTATTTCTCAGAACTCCTTTCAGATGATGTTCTGCAACATCAGTCACTGTAGAATCAGTTACAGCAGAAAAGTCATATTTAACCAACAAGTCATTTGCAAACTGGGTTCCATCTTTCAAGACAACGGTTGCATAGAATTGTTTTGTTACTTTCTGACCATTTTTCGTCAACGAAGCAGTCAAAGTATCCTTGTAATTATAATAATTTGGACGGGTAACATTTCCCACTGAATCAATTAATGCAGGAGTGGTCGATCTCCAGGTAATTGTAATTGCTTTATCCAGGGGACCTTTAAGTGGTAAAGGAAGGTTGGCTGTAACCGCACTCAAATCTCCCAACGATAGATTATTTTTTTCTAAACTTAATTCAGGCAGAATATAATCCGGATTTTCTAAATACGCATTATCCAATTGGGTAAGCGTTGTAGAGACCGGATCAAAGCCTGTGAAACCATCGACTAAATCACCCGGTGTCAATGCTACCTTAAGGAGTTGAAAATCATACAGAAGTGTCTTTTGCAGATACGCATCTCCGTTATAACACGAACGTCCTAACCAGTTGAAAAGCGTTCCTGTTCTTCCTGCAATAGTGATGGCCGTAGAAGGAAGATTTGTAATCGATCCTGTAGCAACGCTCACTCCATCTACATAAACAGTACCGATAGTGCCGCTCTGGGTATAAGCAATATGATGCCAGGCCCCTTTAGGTGCATTGGCATTTTTAGCTACTGATTGATTTCCCAGATTCCAGTAGTTCGTGGAAATAGCTTGTCCCTGATCCTTCAACGTTCCAAAGATATACCCGTTCTGATCGGTTCCTGCATCAGCTGAGTTAGAAAAAGTCCATATGAAGTTTCCATTGCTACCTAGATTACTGTAGGTGTCATCAATCCTGAAATAGCTCATCATGGTATAATCATTCAGCGAATAAATTGCTTTTCCGATCTCAGTACCCATATCAAAATAACCTGTGCCACTCCCTAAATCCAACACATTAAACAAGGTAGTTGTACCAATAGTCCGGATTCGGGCGTCATTCTTAACGGTTCCAACAAAGCCGCTTTGTATATCAGTTACAGTCAGAACTCCGTTATTTTCATTGATCATGTTCCCGGCAAAGTTCCATTCTGCCAATTGATCTGATGCAGTATTGTAAGCCTTTACAGTAGCATTAAATACTTTAACAAGCGTATAAGTAACACCACCAACTGTTTGAGTTAACGTAGCTGTTAATTTCACAGTGGCATCATATTGTGTTGGACGGTTTACTGTTCCATCGGTTGTGATGACCAATGGCAGTGATGATGTCCACGTAACAGGTATATTTGCTGTACCAGTGGTAGCAGGTAAAGTAATGTTACCTATTAATGCACTAATATCGCCCAATGTCAGACTATTATAGGCATCGATAAATTCGGCTGAATAACCATTCAACATCATTACTTCATCGGATGTAATCGCCCTGTTATACATGCGGAAATCACTGATCTGGGCATCCTGCAGATAAGCATCTCCCGCATAGGATGGCTTTGCAATTATGTTGTAAAGTGTGGATCCCAGGTTGGAAGGAGTTAAGGTGACAGCAACATTTGTATTCATTAAAACCCCATCCTGGTAAAACTTGCCGGTAGTGCCGCTTTGTGTATAGGTAAACTGTACCCATTTTCCTTTGGCAACATCAGTACCCACCTGAACTGCCTGTTCAGTTTCATAACGGGCCAATGTAATTGAATACCGGCTACGTTTTGCCTGTAAGAACATATATCCTACCTGTTGATTATAACTGTCCAGCGAATTACTGAATGTGGCAATCATATTTCCGTTGCTGGAAAGATTTGTGTTTGTAGTATTCACCCAAATATAACATGACATAGAAAAATCGCTCAGAGAAGAGATCAGACTTCCCGTACCGGCACCCATATCCAGGTAATCGGTACCACTCTTACTTAAAATCAGCGAATTCTTCCCATTTGATAATCCGACGGTAGCACCATAGAGTGTACCATCATACCCGTTTCCTGAAACATCTGGAACCGTCGCTCCGTTGGCTGTTTCAAAAGTATAATGCAATTTCAGGCCCGAATTCAGGTTAGGTTGAGCCAACAAAAGAGACGAAGTAGACAAAGCTACCATCAGGAGAAAGGATTTACCATTCCCTTTAATTTCTGCGAAGTAATTTTTTTTCTTCATAATAGTATTATTTAATGATTAATATATGTGTCATCTCTAATAAATATGACACTTTTTGTGAACATGTAATTTTTAAGAATCTAATACTTAACATTTTGATTTAATTATAAGGCAAAAATACGATGAAGTTACAATATCAGGGTGTAAAATTAAGTCAAATAGGATGTTGAAAATGTCGAAAGTATTTGTACAAATAACTTTTTATAATCCAAACAAGTACATTTTTTATATTTAAAAAAATGGAATTGCCATTTTAACAGATAGACATTACTCTATTAAAGATATTCAACTATAAAAACAAGCGTTCACGACCCAATAAATCATTTAAAATTTTTTCGAATTCATATGAGTCCGGATTTATTGTAATATCCAAACGCAATCGATAAAATTATGTTCATTTTCAGAGTAATTATAACTTCAGTCTATACTATTTAAATTAAATCTTTAGTAAATTAAGGAAGTTGAAAAGACATTTTAAAAAACGATAAAAGATTAATTCAATTACTTTTTTAAAACCTAATCAAACAATTCCAAAAGATCTTATAAAATTTATTAAATAAATGATAATGAGAAGACTTTATCAAATGAAAAAAGAGGATGTCCTTTTAAGGCATCCTCTTTTAAATCAATAGAAAAAATAATTTATTTATCTGACAATCACTTTTGTGACATCCCCGTTTATTCTGACAATATAAACGCCGGCACTTACCACAATGCTTGAAGAATTTGTAATCTTCAACTGACTGCCTGCAATATCAAACAATGTGATTTTTTCTGTTCCATTCAAGCCCAGGATATCAATTCGATTAAGTCCCGAAATAACCTTATACTTCGAATCAGGTATTGTTCCGACGGCAGTTGGTCCTTCCGCATACGCATTTTCAAGGACACCAATAACATTGCCCACATTTAAAAGTGTGTTCTGGATTTGTTCAATATTTAAAGCTGTTTTATATAACCTGAAATCATAAATTAATGTTTTTCTCAGATTTACATCAGCAGCATAACACGAACGTCCAATCCAGTTATAAAGTGTTCCTAACTGTCCGGCTTTCGGAAGCTTGGTTGATGGCAGACTTGTAATAGTATCTGCTGAACTTACCGGCATACCATCAATATAAATGGTCCCTGTTGTTCCACTTTGCGTATAGGCAAAATGATGCCATCCACCTTTTAATGCAGAATCTGCAATGGCTACTGTTTTCTCTGAGCTCCAGTTTGTTGGAGAAATTGTTGCAGCCTGATTTCGTAAGCTGGCAATAACATACCCTGTTGGCGTAGTCAATATATCCTTCGAATTCGAGAAGCTCCACAAGAAATTTCCATTTTTACCCAATCCTGTATATCCGGCATCAATACGGAAATATGCTCCAAGAGTAAAATCAGTCAGGTTATACATGAGTTTACCCACTTCAGGTCCCATATCAAAATAACCAATGCTATCACCCAGGCTTAAAACATTATATTTAATGCTGGTACCAATGGATTTAATTTTTGCATTATTTTTCAGTGTTCCTTTGAAGTGTTTTTCGGCAGCATCTGTTACAACAGAATCAGTAACTGATGAAAAATCATATTTAACCAACAAATCATTTGCAAACTGAGAGCCATCTTTAACGACTACTGTTGCAGGGAATCTTTTGACCAGTGACTGCCCGTTTTTAGTCAGTGTAGCTGTCAACGTATCGTTGTAATTATAATAATCAGGACGTGTGACCACACCGGTTGCACTAATTAAATTAGCATTGGTAGTTTTCCAGAGAATATCAATTGATTGATCAGTTCCCTTAACAGGCAACGTAATATTTGTTTTGACAGCACTCAGATCGCCTAATGTAAGATTATTCATTTCAGTAGAAAGCTCAGGGGCTGTATAATCCGGATTTTCGGTATAAGCAACATTCAATTTTTCAAGTGTTGTTTGAAGGGCTTCAAAACCATCGTAACCATTATTTATATCACCTATCGTTAACGGAATACTTAATACACGGAAATCATACAACAAAGTTTGCTGAAGGTAAGCATCTGTTGTCCAGCTTGAACGGCCTAACCAGTTATAAAGTGTGCCAGTCAGGTTATCTTTTGCCAATGCAATGGCAGGTAAAAGCATCTTTAGATTCTGTGCTACCTGTACACCATCAAGATAAACAGTTCCTTTTGTTCCATCCAACACATAGGCAAAATGATGCCATCCACCAATTGGTGCTGCAACGGCAGCATTTGCAGCCGTACTTGGTGATCCTGCTGCCGAAATACCTGCTGCTTCACCGCTCAACCTACCGTACATAAAACCGGTTGCATTGGTACCAATGCTGTTCGAGTTGCTAAAACACCAGTAATAATTACCGGCTGAAGCTAAATTGGTATAATTTTCGTTTACACGAAAAAAGCCCATAATAGAATGATTGGATAATGAATATACGACCTTGCCAATATCAGTTCCCATATCAAAATATCCTTTTCCGGCACCTAAATCTAACACATTGAAGTGTTCAGTTGTACCGATTGTACGGATTCGTGCCTCATTTACAAGTTTCCCTTTGAAGCCATTTAAAGCATCAGTTACTCGCAACGTATCATTTTCCAGTGAAATATTTTCAGGTTTGAAGTCCCACTTAGCAACTAAATCCGGAGTTGGCACAACGCCTAATACTTTTGCTGTAAATACTTTAGCCATAGTATAAGGCACGCCGTCAACAGTTTGGAACAATGTTGCCGTTAAGTTTACAAAGGCATCATATAGCGCCGGTTGAGTCACAGTTCCTAAAGTATCAATGATGGCAGGTTTAGAAGATGCCCAACGAACAACCACTCCTTTTGTTCCTAAAGTTTTAGGCAACGTGATGTTTGAGGTTACTGCATTTATATTTCCTAATGTCAGATTTGTAAATTGTGCATTTAAATCATCCAGAAGCACTGTATTTTTGACAATGCTTAAATTAGTAATTCCAAACCATGCCCACGGTCCGCTAATAACTAAGTGATAGACTCCGGCATCTTTAGTTGAAAATGTAAAAGCTCCCGAGCGCATCACATTCACGGTGGTAGTTGTAAATGTTTGTTTTGCAATCTGTCCTGTAGTATCTACTGCGGCACTAATACCGCAATTAAGCGATAAACCGGCACTTCCACTACCTCCGTAAAAGTAATTCATCGAAAAAGTATAGGTGGAATTAGCCTGTAAAGTTACCGGGTAAGCATAAAAAGAATTTGAATAAGAATTATTATCCCAACGAACCATCATCAAACGGGAAGTCAAAAAAGTGGTAGGTGAATTTTCAAGGGTAATCGAATTAGCAACATAACCGCCTGTAACACCGGAATCCCTGAACCGGCAACCACCTGAACCGTTTGCAACTGTCCATATATTTGCCGTGGTAGCTAACGCATTTACCCAACCCACATCACTTGGTTTTGAGGTATCTCCCGTAATTCCATTGCCATCCCAGCCTGCAAGCAGGTTCTGTGCATTTAATTGTAATATTGCACAGGATGAGAGTGCAAAAACAATAATTGTAAAAAATTTTCTCATGATCTATTTAATTTAAAATTGGTTTTTAATTCTTAAGAAGTCTGACAATCTATTTATCGATGAATAAATAATAATTAATGGAAGCAAATATAAATCATTCAACTGGCAATAGTGGGTAAAAAAAGGTCATTAATGGGAACAAATTATGCGAAAAAAATTATCTAAAACCGAATTTCAATCATACTATCCAGCTAGTGTGTTTATTTTCAAGGGTTATTTCATCAAAGTAAATTGGACTTCTCATTTGACCTGGATTATTCTAATCTGTTTAATTCAAAGTTATTCAATTTCAAGTTATACTTAATTTGAAAACTTTCAGTAAGATATTGAGTCGATGTAATGTCGAACTTCTAAATACTAAGTAGCTTACAACATAAGTCACCCGGGAACAAAAGTCTCAATAAACAAATTGACAGATTCAGTATTAAAACCATATGTGAATCAATGGCTTTCTTTAACTATATGGCTAAATAAATAGATCTGTATTTACTTTACTCTAAAATCATAACTTCCGGAACCGACATTGAAAATCAGATATTCGTTGGTTTTCTTAATGAAATGTATATCTTTCGACTTATTTATCAAACTCCCGTCTTCGAGGACGATTGATTTGCCGGTTACCGGTAAATAAACTGATGCCGTTGAATTGGCGGGTATTGTTACATTCAGATGAAATGAATCCGATAATTTTTCCCAATCAGTTTTCACTGTTCCATAAGGAGTATTAAAGTCCGATGCAGCACTTGAAATATCTCCAACAATATATGGTTTGATAATCAATGTTTTAAAAGCAATAGAATTTTTCTGCTGTTGAATACCACCAATACTCTCATAAAACCATTGCATTAAATGGCCTAACATTAAATGATTATTTGATGAAATCTTATTAGCCATCCATGATTCGGTTAATGATGTTGCACCGCTCTTCAACTGAAAACCATACCCAGGGACATCATCCCTGTTATTCATGTCAAAAATCAATTGGGACTTTCCATTTGTCGCCAGGGCATCAACCAGAAAATGAAAACCAATATCGCCTGCAGTAAGGGCTTTGTTATTAGCAATAATTGAATCAACCAGGTTATCAACCACCTTATCTTTAATCAGTTCATCCACCAACCCTACGCTAAGAGGCATGGACATAGAGGTCTGACTTCCTGTAGAATACACCTTCGTTGCTTTGTTCAGGAATTTAGCACTAAAAGAAGATTTTACTTTTTCAGATTGTATAAAATAAAGTTTTACATCTTCTGCTTTATGAAGCGCTTCAGCCATTTGAGTTAGTAATTTCAAGTCGTAATAATAAACGGAGGTAGCTGTCAGTGCAACAGGTGTTAGCTGCGCAGGGCCCGGGGAACTGGGACCCAGGTCATACCAGTCTCCTAATCCATAGGATAGAATATT
>Ga0302285_10000536_pt1 | contig 20586 bp, 11 predicted proteins | sample III_Fen_E2_2_FD_200455 | JGI IMG/M metagenome (GOLD analysis project Ga0302285, IMG submission 200455) | Peat permafrost microbial communities from Stordalen Mire near Abisko, Sweden - III_Fen_E2_2 | ecosystem: Environmental > Terrestrial > Soil > Wetlands > Permafrost | place: Sweden: Abisko... | reverse complement strand
ATAGTTGAGTTTTAAGCGCGCGCAATAAAGAAAAATATTTATCGTTAATTTTTGTTGATCAAGGACACTGAGATTAGATCTTGAGAGAATTCTTCTTTCTAGAGGTATTCACAAATTATTAACATAATCACATAATTACAATCAATGTATCAATATTGCTTAGTTTCAGAATCAAAAAAATAAGAATTAATGAAGAAAGGAAAAGAAGAATGTGAGAGGATGTATTATGCAAAATCAAGACACAATAGAATTTACAGGAATAATTAACAATTTTTATTATTAATATTTGTCAACTTTGATCTTGTGGTTTTGATTGTTGTAATGCATAGAAATTTAAATATGCTATTAATCATAAAGAAATAGTAAATTTGATAACATCACTAAGATAATAATTTAAAAAATGTTAAGTAACAGAGTTCTTTCGCTGTTTAGCACATAAATTACAATTAAAAATAGGTTTTTTGGTGTGTGACTTTGAAATATATTATTTAACTTTCTATCCCTCAAGAAGTTTCAACTGTATTATGGATAGCAATGCTATTACTCGTGTCCCTGAATTAAGGTGATGAAAGAGGTAGTTGCATATTCTAGTTATCTGAAAAGAGATTGTTGAGATCCATGTCAGTTTGGATTGCTTTGAAAATGTCTTGTAAATGTTACTTAATTTCTGTGTTTCTTGTGACAATTAGCCCAGTGAACAGCGAGAACATATAAACTAAGTGACCTCTCTTTCCCTTGATAAACGGATTGTCGCTATCGACGATAATGTATTTTCTTTGGGATTATAATTTTTTATCAGAAGACAGAATTGTATTAGGTTTTTATGGTAGGGTCTTGGAAACTTAAGGATTTCCTAGTGTTGTTGATTGATTATCCTCCCTATTTGAAAGGGTTTTAAGGCTCCCATCTGTGTTTTCTACTCCATTTGGTTATATTTCACTAGTCTATTTAGCATCAGACTGCTAATTTAGTTGCATGTCACTTGCACTGCTAACATTGGAGTTATTTAGTTGCATTGATTTTTACTGAATTTGTTCTGAACTTTTCTTGAAGCAATCAAAAGGTAATTCCAGCTCTTTCAGTTATTACAGGACAAAAATCAACTCGCTCACTCTCATTCTGGAAATAATTAAAATATAAAAAATCAGATATTTTATGGCAAATAAAATGGAATTAATTTGGTTTTACTTTGAGAGTGGCTATGTTGGAGGCAGTTGTTCTTCATCTAATATAAACTCCTCTATGATTTGCTTACAACGGAGGATCAAAATAGGCATAACGACTCGAGATACCTCATCGAATTTAGGATTCTTAGATTTCTTGTTCTTGCCTAATAAGAAGAGATTCTAAATGTACTTCCTACGAACTTCATACTCATTTTCTTCCAAGAGAGATTGATTACTAGGAGCTTAAGCATTGCTGTTACCTGAACCTTCAGATGAAGCAAGAAAGTTTAGGTTTTTATCGTGTTTCTTGGAGTCAGTGTAATTTTCAAGAACCTCTATCATCCGAGAGATTACTTATTATTCAAGATCCTGTTCTTCACTGAGCATCGCACTGATGATAAACTCAATGCAGATCGATTCTACTCTTGCGATGTCATTCATTAGTTTTGTCTAGGTATCACTGTTCAATTTGCCTGCAAAAAAAGAAAAGAAAAATGGATCAGATATGCTTGTGATTGTAAAATGTTTTACTAATTTTATCTTTTGGTCTGGAGAGGAGATTCTCCATGATGAAGAAGAAATCAGCATCGAAATTGTTCTTCACAATAAGAGCATTTGCTAGCTAGAGAAAGTACTCGAAGACTGATATCCAGAGTGGCTCAAAGGTTTTAGGGAATTTAGCATGGATTGTATAGTATTCTTTATCAAAGCGAAGCTCAAGAAGATTCACGATTCTTGCTAGAAGATACTTCACAAAAACTGGATGAAGGTCTGCAGATAGGCGATTATCTAATAAGACTGTGCTGAAAACGCCAATGAATTTTTTAATCATGAGATAATCAAAGCGACATTCAACTGGGAGGTTGATCATCTCGTTCAAGAAAAGTAAAAATTGATTCTAAAAAGTAAAGCTCTTGGAGAAAGAAAATTCTGTGAATTGATCTAGGAGATTGAAGATCGGTTTGTCGTCTACGAATTTCATGTATCCTGATGGTAACTAGTCGATACGTTTGCAGAATAACAATCCCTAGAAAAGAAAGAAAAATAATCCAAAAAAGTTCGTTTAATTACAAATAAAAAGAAAGTAGTTTTTTTCTGCAAAAAAGCAACAAAATATGTGTTGTTTCTCTACTTGCTTGAAGAACTCTGTGAAGCTTTGGAACAGAGCTAGAGTAAGATTATCTGAGGAATCCAACTTGAGGAGGGAAATATAAATCTCACTGATAAGTGGAATAACCTACGTTGTTGCAACTTTATTCTCTTCCTTGCAGTCACCCAGGAAATCCATGAGAGCTAAATAATCCAAGAAAACAAGCTTGATTTCTTCAAATATTTTCAGCGCAAGAACTGGACGATTTGTAGAGAAATCTTTGAGAATTTTAAGGAATTCGAAAATTAATTCTTAGCTGTTTAGAATTATCACGAGTTTAAGCTTCGAGATTACCGTCATGTACAAGTCAATAAGGTTCTCGTCGATGGTGGGGATAGCGAACCCTTTTTTGATAATTTTCTACAGCGATTACACGAGTTGCAATATCGATGCTTCAATCGATTTCGCATCGAATCTTTCTGTGTAATGCACAGGCAATCCTTAGAGTAAATTCCTGTCAGATAACGAAGGTAATAGGAACTTAGGAGTTTCAGGGATACCGAAGAACTTCGGTGTTTACAAATGAGCTGATTGTGCCTCTGGAAAGAATGCCATTTATTCTTCATTCTACTTAATGATCTTCTAAATCAACTTATCGATCTAGGATATGATAACTTCTTTGACTACTTTGATCCAGAATTTCTTCTTGAAGAATCTAGTATTCACTGTGAAGAGCTAGCTGAGTGTTTAAATAGCAGATTATCGAAGTTCGTTGTGATTTTCGTTGGTCAAGACAATTAATTTGCTGAAAATACTCTCCCAAAGTTGCTCAAATTAAGATATGCTAGCACTGTGATCAGTCTTAGAATCCTCGGTAGAAGTAGCAATTGTAGCGCAGTCTGCATGTGTAGTTTCAGAATTGTTCGTAATAGAAGAATTCGTTGTAGAACCTGCACTTGTTGTCGAAGTCAGCTATTAATCAGTTTATTTCATTAATTCTTCGTTGAGTTTTGCAAGATGATCTCCGATATTCCAAATCAATGTCACCGATTGATAAATTGAATTACTATCAACTAAACAAAAACAGGAATTATTCCACGAAAAAGTAATCCCAACTTCAAAGTGATAATAATCATCATGATAATCCAAACCTGAATTTTTGCGAAAGTTCTCGATGAGATCTAAAATAACCTTCAGCTAATCTTTATTAATGATTGCGATATACTAACTGATAATCAGCTCCAAGCATTTCTGCCCTTCTATCACAACGTTTGGAAAATCTACGCACCCTGATACTTACCGCAGCACATCCAGAATAACTTTCAGCCCATTTGCCTTTATCGCATGTCCATTGTCCTGCAGCAATCTCAAGCAATTCTCCAATAGCGTCAATTTAGTGTCTGCAAACGAACTTGCAATTATCTCCCTATATGGGTTAAGCAGTGTTTCCTGCCAATTTTGTTCATTCCATTGAGGTATATTTGAGAATTTATGATTCAATTCATGCAGTTCCTCTTAGGTTTCTTGATTTTAGTCACTTGGCAGCTCGTGTAAAGTGTAGATTGTCAAAAAGAAATTAAACGCACTGTTGATGATGTTGTTGAGGATATCAATCGAGAAAAGACGCAAATCATTGTATTTTTTGTTGGCGAGCATGAGAAAATGGGTAGCTATTAGATCCCAGAAGAGTTCGATGCGAAAGATATTCACTGTGACAGTTTCTTGCATTTTAAAAAGCCCAAATTTTTAGTTAGGGAAATCTCCAGGACGCTTTTGAGAAGTTGATTCGATTGCTGCTACTTCAAGGGCGGAAAGATTAACTTGATTTAATGCATCGAGGAGGGTAACAATCAGGCTATCCTAAAGTTTCAGAGGAAAATGGAAAGGAATTTCTCAAGATAGGACTCTTATTAATGACAAAACAGAATATTTTTATGCTATTTACATCTGCTTAATGGCTGGTTGAGAAGAGATTGTTGAGAATATTCTATTGTATTTGTATTTCCGAGTTAATCAGCTAATCCTCCTTCCTCGCTGCTTCTTCAGGAAATAACTTCCTCTAGAACACGCTATCGAGTATCTGCATTGTTTAAAGAATTATGTGCCAAGAGCTTGTTCCGAGAATGTCTATGTTTTTGGTGGAAATGCCCAAAAAAAAAATCAAGTCATGTTGAACTAAAACTCCACAAAATACTAAGAAATCATATTACTTCCTAGACAGAGTGCGATATTGAACATGACCTTGGTGCATAAGAGATTAAACGACGTATATTCTTCACCAACACAGTTCAGTGACAGAATTCGAAGATATTCATCTGAGATTTTATGTAATTCAAGTGTGCCTGCTAAGTTAATCCAACTTTAGATTTATTTCAGAATATTCTAGGTATGCTGCTCGTTCACGTGCTTCATGAGTAGCTTCTTGATGATTCGGAGATTCTCCTTCCAGCATGACTCGATGATGCTCATTAATTCTTCAAATCCTTCGTTTTGTTTTTGAGGAATGCTATTGAAAATTGGTTCAGAGAGTCCTTCTTGTTAAATGGACTGTTTCTACCGGATCGAAACTAGTTCTTATTCTCGGTCTTAGAAAATACGTACCAAAGACTGCGTGAAATTAGTGGTGCTTTCAACTGGAAAATCAATGGAGAAAAAAAAAGAATTATCTTGATATTTTCTTATTCAGATTTTTGTAGAAAAATTCAAATTACCTAGTAACTTATACAGCATATTGAGGCTAATTTATGGAGGCTCATGGAAGTCAATTTCATTGCGATCGACTATCTTTTACTTCACATTGGAGTTCACAACCTTACGTATCTCTGTGTTTGGGAGTTTCGACAAAATATTAGCAATTGCAGCTACTCCTTCGAGAACATACAAGATCCCATTTTTCAGTAGATCAGCTTCACTTAACGATTCTTCACTTATTTTCAGGTTGAGATACTTCAGAAACTTTGAGTCATTCAGACAAATACATGAATGCTCAGCGAATACATATGAGAAAACGTATATTTTTTAGCATTATTTCTATGCGTTCATCATTTTAACAAGAATTGCTTTGTTTCCACGAATATTGTAGGCTAATCTACTGCATAGTTTCAATACTCTGATACCGAATTTGTAGTCTAAATAATCGGGTTTTAAGTTTTCCATGGCGAAGTTAACAAGTCTGTTGTGGACGATAGTAGACATTTCCTTGTGGGCACTGATTTGCCTTCCAGCTAGCTTTAAGATTGACAATATCAAGTCGAATGCTATTGGATAAAGAAAGTATTTAGAAAAAAGATTTTTAAAAGGACAAAAATTAACATAATGGATTAAGATATCTTTCTTTCATTGTCTCTCTCTTTCTCTGTTTGTGATTTTTCATGTATAAATGATATTGCCTACCTATTTCTTGATAACTTGGTGACAATCCAGTGATATTTGGGACCCATATTGGTAAATTTTTTCCTTCCATCACAGAGATTATGTCTCCTAGCAATCTAGTGCAGGCTCTATGAAAAATGAAACAATAATTGAGTTTTTGTTTACAAATCTAATCTTTTCTTTTTACTTCTCGATATCTTCACATGATTTAGGAGAATACACTGCCAGCTGGAATGATTCTTCTTCAGTATTGCGCTTGTTTTCTGGAGATTAATGGAAATTCGCTGATTCCTTGGTTTCTTCTTCCACAGATTGGATTGATTGAGTTTGCGAATTCTCCGAAAAATTAACTTCCGTAGATTTTCGTGATTTCACAAAATGTTCAAATGCAATGCTTGCGAGTTAAAACGTCCCCGAAAGAGATGTATTGTGTACGATAATATCTTTCTAGGCTTGAAGTGTCAGGCAGATATTTAGAATCTGATAAAATAAAATGCATTATTGACTAGCCATCTTCTTCGGAGATATTATATCCTCCAATTTATTCAGCGCTTTCTCATTCATTTTTCAATTTACCTTTTCGATTTGAGAGTAGTTCTTGCAGATAATAACTTTTGGATTCAGCATAACAAGTAAAGATTAAATGAGTTTGATTTGCACCTTCTCGTCTTTGATATCTTTCATGGAATGTAGAAAATTCAAAGCGATTTCTTGTTCAGCCTGAATTATCAAAATATCCAACGATATGTAAATAAGAATATCCTATCAATATCATATGTCTACCTCTCTGCCTACAGCTTGATTTATGAGTCTTTAGAGTATATTTAGCCCTGATTCTTATATTTTCAGATGCTTTACTTCCTTCAGCGCATCGAGCATCTTGAAAAAATTAATTAATGGTAATTCTGATAATCCACGCTGAGTAGCTTGATTCGGAGATAGTTTCTTCTTGAAATTTTATAACTCAACCATGCATTCTCCAGCTATCTGAAAAACAAACATATTATTACAGGTTTAGGAATCTTTCTTATCAATGAGATGCTGAAGAATACTTCTTTTATGGTAGGCCACTTTTTCTTAGTCTCATTGAGAATGCTCTAGAGCTCCTTATCGAGCATATCAACAGCACTCATGGATGCGCTAAACGAAGAATCTTTTGTACCTTTTATTGTAATTACTAAACCTAAACTGAAAGGTAGGCAAGATTTTAATTAATAATAATCAAATTTCCAAATTTCTTGAATATGCATTTTGCATTCTCTCTCATCCTGTTCATTACGTGCATTGATAATATCTCAGGATAATTAGGAATCTAGAAAATTGTATGCATTTAGTTGTACTTTTTTGTTGAAATCTTATGAATCTAAATTAGCAAAAACAAACATAAATTATCATAATTCTATCTCTTCAAAGCTTAGGGTTGGGGAATAATGCAGGTGTTTCTGCTCTGACACCGACTGCATGGCCAGCGTTGAAACACATGTTAATAGCGTTCTTGTTCATTTCTTCTTTGAGTTTTTTATAAATAGGCTTATTAACACCAAATTTAGCTTGTGATTCAGCGAATTTGAGTGTTTCTTCCAGGAGAGTCTCAGGAGAAAAGATTTTATTGACTAAACCTCTTTCAAAGCTTTCCTTAGGCTCAAATCTCTTGGCTTGAAGGATCATTTCTCTGAAAGCGTTTCGATCAGACATTTTATCTTAGACAACAGCGTTCATACCTGGAGGAAGTGGCATACCAAGTTCAACTTCGTTCATGCAAATCTGACCGAAATCATTTCTCATGAATCTAATCAAATTCAAGATATAATTCACAAATGATTACTCAAATATGATGCAATAAATAAACTTAAGTTTTTGGAGCTGATAAGACAATCTATTTTTAGGTAAAATTTTCATATTTTTAATGGTAAAAAGTAAGAAATCTGACCTGAAATCGTGTGAGAAGGAAAACATGCATCCACCAGCATAAGCATGGCCGTTGATCATTGCAATGGTAGGCACAGAAAGAGCAAGCATTCTACCGAAAAGACGAATTAATTCTAACACAAAACTGTAGGTGTCAGCAGGGTGTAGTTTCATCATAAAATTGAGATCTATTCCTGTTGAGAAGAATTTGTCACTGAGACCAAAGGTAACTAAAGCAGTAGGACCCTCATTCGATTCCACTTCATCAAGGAGTTCATGGATTGCTCTGACAAAATTAGCATTGAAAGTGTTGATCTTTCGATTCATCACCAAGAAAAACACACCAGTTTCTGTTTTCTTTAAGAAAAGATCCTTCTTGCGATCTTCTTCAGTGATGTGAAGTTTTTTGTAAACTTCTGTGAGGGAGAAGCGAGCGAGGTTAGGTTATGACATTTGCGTGCTTGTTGTTGTTTCGCAGATGATTTGTAAGTTAAAAGTGATATTTTTTATTAGTTGATTACCCAAATTAAATTAATATCCCAAATCTATCCGATTTAAGATAAAATCGGAGTAGTTTCTGTCAGGTGACGTAGCTGAACTCTTACGTAAAGGTGTAGTTGCTGCCATAATAAACTTTAAATGCATTGAAACAGGACAGTAATCATCAAATATAAGCAAGAAAATAAAGAATGACGTTTAATCCTGAGAATAAAATGTAAGCGATTTATTGATTGAGATATTATAATATGGAATAATATTTATATTTACTATATAAAGTATATGATAGAGGAAGGTTCATTTATTCATTCACTGGTTTTCCCGAGGAGGAGATCCAATGTATTTATATTATGCTTTTATAATTTGAACGATTTGTATTGACTCTCTCTTCTAAATCTTTGCCCATTATGCATCGTAAAATCATTAATAGCAATGGTTTAGAGTATTTGTTTGATTGGTAAGTATATTATTGTGTCTAATCTTTTCGATTGAAAAATTCAAGCGAATAACTGCAAGAACAGGCTTTTTCATTAAGTTTATTATGCTGATGTATCTACTTCTCCTTTGCAGACTGGACATTTTTTCTCTTATTTTAGCCAGCTATCGACACATTCTAGATGGTAAATGTGGCGACATGGTAGTTGTTTTAATTCTTCCCCCACTTCAAAGTCACTAATGCAAATTGTGCATCGCTCTTATTGCTGTTTCAGTCTATTAGTAAACTTCACTATTGGTAAGTTATCAATTATTTCCTAGTCCAATCCACGAGATACTTTCCCATTCTGCTCCTCGAGCTCAAGCAATTCCTGTTAATGCAAAGAAACACATCAAAATCGTTAAGAAAAATCAAAACATTTTGTGATATCTTAGTTATTTTGGAGTTTTTACTTCATATGTCATGTTATCCACGTTGATAAAATTAGGATCGTCTTAGGCATCTTCAGCTGATTGTTGAATTGCCATTTAAAGCTGCTACTCTTCTTGTTGATGCATCCTAAGAGCATACATCATTTCTACTAAATGCTCGTGATTCTCTAAATGAATTCACACCACAACAAGGAATGTTATTTAAAAAAAGTGAAATTCAACTCCATTTCAAAGAATAAATATTCTATTTAATGTGTTGTTACCTCTTCGTTCTTCACTTTACAAGGCTGTGAGTTGTTCCTTCATCACTTTGCCTTGTCTAATCAGCTCCTAATTCCGTCTCTTACTCAAACTGATTTCGATTTTCAAGCTCTTAATTGTGTCATCTTTATTTTTCAAGGCATCTTCACATTGTTTCAATTTTTCATCTTTTTGCTTGATTGTATCCATCATTTTTTATCGGCTCTACAACAACAAAAAACCAAATTGACGTTGAGATTATTTGAAAAAGATCCAACCATCTATGTGTGTTAATTGAAAGTTTTGCAACTCATTTTAAGACTTTTTTTAATCCAGTAAATTCTAATTTTCTTTGTTTATTCTTAGCTCAAGTAAAATCGTTCTTTAAGTGTCCCCTGAACAATTCTACCATTATTCTGCTAATTTTTCTCTATTTATTAATGCAATTCTTATTCTATTCAATGGGCATTTTTATTTTAACTTCCCCAAAAAACACTTTAATATGGTTGTGATCTTTCTATTGTTTCTCTTGAGTAAAATTGGTATTTGGAGAGAAAAAACAATTCTTTTATTAATCTATTACTCCTTTCATTTCTTCGTAGCGTGCTGAGATGTTTTCGTATTTCTGTTGCAGCTCTTTGAATGCGTCGATACTAACAGTTTCTTCCTTGCGAAAATCAGCTTTCTTAGGGAATGAAGGTGATGGGTATTTTTATCCTGCAGAATTCAGTTTCTCTTAGTCTTGAACTCCAAACGGCTAATATGCTATTTAATTCTAAAAAAACAAAACATATCAAAATAACTTAATAAGCCAAATCGTTCTCTCACTTCAACTAACGTAAAAAAATAGTTTACTTGTGAATTAAGTAATGATCCTTGTTGTTATGGTTGCTATTGTTAACTCATAAGCTGTTGTTGTTGCTACATTTGTTGTTATTGCCCTTATCTTTGTTGCTGGAACAATTATGAGTTTGTTAGTAATTGAGGGGCTTAACTAGGCTTGAAGGAATCGAGAATATTGTTGCTGTATCCTGACGAACTTTGCTTTTCCCCATAGAATGCCATTTATTTGGTAGGATACACATAATTTTCTTCTCTTTAGAAGATTCTATTTTCTGTTTCCAAAGTCAAAATGAATGTAAAACCAACTTAAATATTGACTTCATCTTAAAAAACTAAATCAATCTCCATAACTATTATTTGTTTTTTCCATTACAAGTATTTGGAATAATAATCTGATTCTTCTTGGGCTGTGTATTCACTGTGGCATCAACAATCTTACGGGTGACATTGATGAGCGTACCTGGATTGTTTTTTGGAGCTGAGGGAGTGCTGCCTCTCTTTTATGTTGCCGCGATTGGTGCTGTTGTTTTCATGGTGAAGCTTCCTTGGAAAATATGATCCTTCTTTTTCTCCTTCTCAAATTTTATCACTCTCTCTCTCTTTGTTCAATTTCTGGCAACTATTGCAATAGCACTCCTCTTTTCCAGTCGATTAGTACACCTATTTCAATTGATTTCCCTCAGATTTTTTCTTTCTCAATTTTTTTGTTTGCTATCTTCTTTTTTTTCTTTCATAGGCTGCTCCCACCCACAAGAGAGATCAAACAATCACTCTTTTCATTCTGAAATTTAAATAATTCATACCTTGACGATAATAACTGCAGCTTATACATAGGAGATTATCTCCATTCTTTCTTTCTTTTCTATCCTGTTTTTTTTTTATGGACTTGCAATTTTATTAATTTGTAAAACGCATCCACATTTCCGATATTCATGCTTTAACCGATTGCGGGAAAGATTGAAAAAAAAGAGAAAATTAATTGATTTCGAAAATCAATTAGCATATGCACTGTTTTTATAAATATTTTTACTTGGACTTAGTGGTATTTTTAAGAGAATTTAAATTTTTCTATTTTTCATTTAAACATAATTTTTTATTCAAAGACGAAGCTGCTATTTGATTATGCCTGCTCTATCTGCAAATGTATCATATTCTTTTCCTTCTGTTAGTACAATAAAAATACAGTGATGCTTTCTTGTGATATTTTTAAAAGGGAATTGATCCAAAGTTAAGCCTTCTCCAAACTGAAATTATAAGAATACTTAGCAGTCTTCTTACTTAGGGACTTATTCTATGAAAAGGAACCTAACCTTTGCACGATAAGGAGTTTTTTACAATAATAATGTCTTTTTTGTTGCTCAAAAAATGGGTTTGTTACAATCAATCATCGAAACAAAAGAAATTCCCTATTGATTTGACTCATTAAAGTACAGTTTAGTAATTTAATTCCAATGTGAAGCATTATTTTCCAGAAAGATTAGCTATCCAATTTGTTAATATTTTGTTTACCACAAGATTATCACTTATTTAATCTTTAGAGAAGATAAAAAGAACAAAATAGTTCTAATCAATTATGTTTTTATTTAAAAAATCTCATTTTGCAATTATCATCATATCTGAAATTGTTCTTTTTAAATAATAATGCTTCTAGTTAACAATCTTCTGACAATAAAATTTGCAAGAACTCAAAGCAGAGATTCTTTTTTTGCTATTGGTAATAATAATACTAGTACCTAATTAGAATGCTGATGATAATGTGAAATGAAAATAGACTGTAAGGTCTTCTTGTTAATTGATTTACTTAATTGAAGACCATGTCTAAAAAATGTCTCAGCTAAAACTTTTTTAAGCACATCTTTATTATCCTTTTGAATTTTTTAAAATAGAGCCATAAAATCTTTCTATTATTTTTCATATGAACGTTTTAAGATTATTTTGATATGAATACTAAATTTACAAAAGTTGTATTTCATTTTTTATCATGTGAAGAATGAGATGATATTTTCAATCCAACTTTCCTCACTATTCTCATTCTAATTACTTGCTGATTTAATCTCAAATAGTATTGGAGGAAAATAAAAGCAAAGAAGTGTAATGAAGATGATCGAAGAATTTCCTTAAAAAATGTCGGCTCAGGAGTTGTTCAAAAAAAACTAGCTATTGTGTAATAAGAGGGGATTGATTGGCTTGAATTAAAAAAATTAATTTCTTTAGTATCTATCCTCTCTCTTTGTTTGGGGTAATCAATTATTATGAAAAGTAATAGTTGAAAGAGAATGAGAAGACTGACCAGAAAGATAGAAACATATTAGATTTAATTGATTAGAACCTAATAATATTTAGTGTCTCTAATAAGATCTAATATCTTACGTTGTCTGATATTTTATAATGGGGAAGTGTTGAAAAATACAGAGAGAGTGAGAGATAGGAATAAATCAATAATAACAATTTTACAAAAGATATTTTACCTAATAACAAAAAATCCAAAACACAAAGAAGAAAATGCAAAAGTGCGGAGCTTTCAAAAACGACGCTATCACACCTGAAGTGCAAGCCATCGCTGACAGACATCTCGCTGATATCAATTAGAAGCTCGGAAAGACATTCAAGTCAGTCCATGTCAATAAGTATCAAAGCCAAATCGTTGCAGGCATGAACCATCTCGTTGAATTCACTGCTGACGACGGTACTAAGGGATCAGCTAAAATCTATCAACCTTTGCCTCACACTGGTTTACCTACTTCTCTCAGTGAAGCTCATCTCCTCTGATAAAATTATTTGTGATTTCCTGGAAGTATGCATGTTCTATGTTGCGATTTATTTCTAAAGAATTTACTAAATATTTTAGAAAAAAGTGCGAAATACTACAAAAACTATTTTTCATATGCTTCTGATTGAGTTAATAGTGCCTTTTCCAGCTAGTACAATGGAAAAATAATTCATTAACTGCCATAACTCATTGGAAACTTAGGATGTTTAAACAAATATAACTAATAATCTTAAAAATAAAATACATTTACAGCTTGAAAAGAATGAAAGATCATATTTTAGACCTATCTACTCCTTCAAAAGAGATCATTCTCCAGAAATTAGTGATTGAGAAATATTGTAAAAGAATAATCGAAAAGAAATAAATCTTTTTTCATATTAACTGAATCTAATACCGAAATAACGCATAAAGATCCACCAACGTGGGATAGTATTCATAAAAGAAACTCCTCAAGCCTTCCTATCTTCTAATGCTGGGATAATTACATATTTTAGTTTCCATGCATTAAAGGAAAGTAAGTAACTGTGACAACAATTGTTTAGAAAAAAGAAATATTCAAAAAAATACAGGTACCAGGAATAGACTAATCCAAGCATACACAACACGTTTTTTCATAACAAAAATATTGAGTAGAATTCAGCAATTTACTATCAAAGGGATAACGTATTCCATGCTAATTCAGATTACAATTAACCTGTAATTAAATCATTTTTTGCTGGCAATTGCTTCAACTTTAATTTTAGTGGCACCAGTTTTCAGAGAACCAGCATCATCAGTAGGCTTCTTTTTATTGGATGTCTTCGCTGTTTTTGAAGATGTTTCTGGCTTGCTTGTAGACTTGGCTATCTTAGGCTTGGAAGCAGACTTAGTTGTGGATTCTTTTTTAGATCTAGATCTGCTTTTGGGTGTTTTTGAAGATGATTTTTTCTCAACTGTCTTGGTTTTCTTTGTCTCCTTTGATTTGGATCTTCCTTTAGATTCACTAGTCTTTTTCTTCGATTCCTTAGATTTGCTTCGAGAAGCATCTGTCTTCTTATTTGAAGATGATGATCTTGATGCAGGTCGTTTTTTCGTAGCAGTTTTAGTTGTCTTGACTTTATCTTACTTTTCTTCTTCTTTTTTGACTTTCTTTACAGGCTTTTCAGCTGATTCAACAGTAGTTTTATTGTCTTCTTTATCTTTTTTCTCTTCTTCGATTGTTTCTTTATCACTGTTCTTCTCTTTTTCTTCATCTTGATTTTCGGATTTACTTTAAGAACTTGACTCTTTCGAAGCTTTAGCACGTCCTAGAGCTGTAACAGGAGCTTTAGGTACCTTAGGTCTTAAATGTGCAGGTAAATACTCAGCAGGAGCATCTAGCAATAACTTCACATCTACAGTGGGTACAACATCTGTGAGATTAACCCAATATGAGACATGCTATGAACCAAGAGCGAAGTTATATGGAATCTCGTTCTTGAAGAAATCTCTTGGGATTGTATAAGGAGTGAATTCATCATCGTCTTCGTCTTTTCGATTTCCGAGAACGAAATTAGATCCAAAGCCCCATGAGAAGTTCTAGCCACTTTCATCCTAAGCATAGCAGTAATTTGAACCTGACCATGATTTCACGATTTTCTTGGCATCTACAGGAAGTGTATCGATTTTTGTAGGTACGGCATAGTTTTCGGCTATTTCTCCATAAACAGCATGTGTTGATTTAGGAGCACCTAATCCGAATTATCCAATGTCGTTTCTTCCGAATCCATAGAGAGTTCCATCGGAAACTAATGCCAATGAATGCGATTCACCGCCAGTTATCTGAATAACATCGAGATTATCGAAGAAATCAATCTTTATTGGGTCAAATACAACATCTAGATTCTCATCCTTTGGTAGGTTAATTCCAAGTTATCCAAAGTTATTGAGTCCCCAAGCGAAATAACCAACAACGGGTTGAGTAACCGTTCCATCTGCTGCAGTAGTTGCTTTCTTCAGGATTCTCTTCATAAAGCAGTGTCTGCCTCCTGTGTAGATATCCACAGCTTTATTATGAGTGACTTTAGCAACCTTCAACGCCTATTCATATCCATGTCTAGTTCTAGGCATTCTTCCTACTACTCCCATATCAGGATCCCCCCAGCAGAATACTTCTCCTTCTTCAGTCAGAACTAAAGTATGTTACTAACCACTGAGTAATTTCTAGAATTTCTTCTTCTGGAACTCCTTTTGACCTACTTACACTGCACTGCGGGCAGGAGGAGCAAGATTAGATTTCTCAGTGTTTCGATATGTTCCCCATTGGAAGCACACTCCTAATTCAGAATTTGCGGCAACGGAATGACTGTCTCCAGCAGAAATCATGTTAACGCGAATAGGAATATCTACGAGTTTTGTTTTTTTGTCGCTCTCCTCATCTGTAGAAGATTCATCAGGTCGGCCTGATGTTTTTAATTTTCAAAGAAGAATAAAATATTAGGATATTTTTTTTTCAAAGTTCGCTTTTAACCCACTCCAAAAGAGAGAAGTAAACCGAAATAGATATCCCTCTAAAAAGGAAGGCTTTAGTATTAGGAAAGTTAACTCTTTTGAAATAGTAAATTTTTTGTAAAAATGAATGTATTGTTAAGAAATGTTCTAAAAATCAACATTTTAACCCATTTGATTGCTTTTTTTATGCGTTTATGTTATTATTCTATTTACCTAAAGCACCATCATCGTTTTAGCCTGAAGAATAGACTCTTCCTTGATCGCTGAGAATCAAAATATGGAGAGAACCACATGCAACTTTAGCTACGGTGATCTTAGTTAACACAGGGTCAAGATAAGGTCTTCTAGTTTCCGAACGCTGTCCTGGAAGCCAAAATTAATCCATTTCGTTGGAGCCAAAGTTATAAGCCTTGGTGATATGCTAATCAGGGAGAACAATCTCTTATGGTTTCTCAGCAACTGCAGGTTTAGAAACAGCTGCTGGTTCTTCTGTGACTACTTTTTCAATAGCAACTACGGCAGGCTCTTCAGTTACAGCAGCAGTAGCAGCAACAACTGGGGCTTCAACTGGAATCGGTGAAGCTTGAGGGACTGCAGAGATCTCCTCTACTGCAGGAATAGCAGCAACTGCAATTGGCTTCTCTTCTTCCATTTTTTTAGATTGATCTTCCTCAACGCTGTACATCAAACAAATCAAATAATGATAAAACTCAAGAACTATCTATATATAGTTATTAAGCGACAAACTCCTTTTTTTCTTACATCATTTCATGAGCAGATTCTGCGGACATTCTTCGAAAGCTAAGCTATTTGGGTGTATTGCTTTTTTGTTAAGATTTGATATAATTTTATGTGTGCTAATATATTTGTTAAACTTATTTTTGAGGAGAAATTAAGCGCGAGGACAGCAAAAAGCAGAGAATGTTTGGAATATCCTTAAGAATGGGTTTACTTTCCCCCTAAAAAATTAATGTTTTTTTGATCGATAATTTGTGTTGTTTTTGTTTGTGTTTATTTTTTTTATATTGAAATAATTTTGTTCTTTTTTTTAGAGGCAGTTTTTCCAAGTGTCTCTATCAAATTATCGAAGATGATAAATGTGTCACCTGGAAGAAGCAAAAATGGGTTATTTTTTCCTCAGACATATGAATAAAAATAATTAGATAGAGCTGCATGATCTGCGTCTCTCTTTATTATTGGTTTTATTTTTCTCAGGTACATTTTTGAGACACTATTATTCTTATTCCCACAACAAGGTTTTTTTATGCAATTCAAAGTTGAATTCATACTCTGGAATAGCTATCCTAGTAATTCTCTTTATCTTTTTTTGCTCAAGTTTAAGATTATGCATGGAGACGAGCATTTTAACTATTCTTAGATGATGCTGAAGAAGAAATAGATGGTTATATCCTTGATCTCTGCGGTTCTTGTCTCTCCGCCATGGAATCTAATAAGAATCTACTGACAATTTTGTTAAGTTCTTTAACATGAATATTATTCCTTCCTAGTTCCATCTTTTTTAAAATAACAAAAAAGAATACAATAACCAAAACAAACAAATGATAATCTAGCATTGTTCTTCTTCTTCTTCTTTTTGATTCTTTTTTAGCATATTAAAGTTTACTTCAAGTGCGGTGAGCAGATGTGTCAGAAAATCCGTGATTTAATTCTGTTATTGTTTCATTAGAGCAACCTATTAAATCATCTAATTCCACTCATTTTTGAGTTAATCTTTAAAACTAGAGATAAGCGATTCAGGCACTCCTGAACCAGTTTTTAGAGTGAGTCTCTTAAGAGTATTCACCGCATTATCTATGGCAGTAGATTAGAAATCATTATTTTGCCCAGCTAAGATGTTGTTGCTGTTTACTTGTGCTTTATTATCTTTACTACTATTACCCTTCCCAATGTTAGCAAAACTAGATTTAGACTATGAATTAACATTATTTTAAAGATGAAGTAGTTATTCTAAAGTATTTTTATCCTCCTACAGAATCACTAGCTAATTTTGTAAAATTTATTTTTCTTTCTAAGCTACAGAATATTACTATTTCAATGACTCTACAAGCGAACTCAAGCTGCTAACGGACACTACTAGCTGCTCATTTTTTCCTCTTAAATCATCAACTTACGATTACAATAACCCTGATTTCTTTTTGTGCACTCCTTCAATAACATCAAGACTTGTGTTTTGTCTTATCTAGCGCTTAAACTAAATAACTAATTCTTCCGATTATGATAACTCCGCTGAAAGAGTACTCACTCTTCGTTTGAGTTCTTCTAATTTCAAATTACTCTTGATGTTCTTGCTGTTTTTGATGTTTTACACTTAATTCTCATCATTGGACGTATCAAACTTGGCCAACATGATTTACTCTAATTGCTGTCTTGATTTAGCTACTGCCTGATGGCTCTCAAATAATTCAGATTCATACATCTAGACAAGCTTAAAAATACCATTTTGCTCACCTAACACTAGCAACCTAGCTGATTAATTTCTTATCAAATCTCGTTGCTCTGCTAACTCAATTTAGTATTTCGATTTGCAATCAGCTAATTCCCATTACAGTTCCGCAATGATTCTTTTCTATGCACAGTCTAATTCACTTTTAGGTTCTCTTCTTTCCTGCAGAGTTTCATTTATTTCTTTATCTTATTAAACTTACACTTGACTTCTTCTTAAATTTCCTTTATTTTCATTTGAACTTTAATTCTAATCTCCAGTTTTCTCTAAACGATCTAATAGCCCACGCATTTCTTCCTTGAAAGTTGTTTTTTTAGGAATATCTTGAATATTCTGGGAAAGTTATAAAGGTAAATCCTTCTCATATTGCTAATCATACTTTTGTGTGACTATATCTTCTAAATCTGGGCTGTTTATAAGTTCAGTCTACACTCTCTTCGTGTCTTCTTCGAAGCTGTCATCAAATTGGTTTCTGGCAAAATATCAAAAATTATCAAAATGAAATCTCAATATTGTAGAATCACCTTATGACTTATTTTACCTTTCAAACCTCTTTGTGAGTGAATTAAAATCCGAAGGGTAGTTCGGCGCTTAATGTAAAGGATTAGCTGAATATCTCCTGCACAATGTCCCAAAGCTTCCAAATTTATCAGCGATTTGTAATCTCTGCAAAACTGTACTTGAAACTAAAATCCCTTCTTTGACACCTGAATAATCGCATACAACGACGTTCTTCGCAGAGGAAAACACAGTACTCACAAGATATTCAATTAACCGAGTTTTCTGATAAGATGCACGAGCTAACACACTTGAATTTGCAATGTATTTCACTGCTTTAGCTTCACTGAGAATCGCTTAGAGAGACCGCTCAAAAGCTAATTCATACTTTGTTTATTGAGACGGATTGTTATTGTTATTAAAAAAATGAGGGTACAATCCTATGATATTGATTTCTGCATTCTTGTTTTGATCACAAGCACTGTGAATCCTTATGACCTACGTTTCAATATTGCTCAATTTCGAAGAATTCCCTTGAAGAAGTGTATTTCGACTTGTTTTATGCTTATTACTACTGCAGTTGTTCTCTAAATAATCAATAGCTTCTGTTAACTCAAGCGCTTTGGCATCAGTTATATTTGTAACAGCTGTGTTGTTAGATATGGTATCGAGGATATCTTCCGAGCGAAAATTATCGCTGCTTCTTGGTGTAAATCTTACACATTGCATGGAAAGATGCATTGATTTAGAAGCGAATTTACATTTATTCAAGATCTTTAGTGCTATGGTATCTAGATCTTGCTGGTCTTTTCCTAAAAAGATGAAATTCAAATTGAATCCTTGAAGAAACCACTCCTCGATATATTGTTGAGAAAGTAATTTAGTCGCTAAATCTTCTTCTGATCGCACGATATTATCATATCTAAACCTGTTTGGAGCATCACAGACAAGAATAAAAATGTATTTCAAGAACTAATGAGAAATTAGTGTGAAAAGGAATTTAGGGACTTCCAAACATTTTTAAAACTTTTACTCTTTTTTATGGAAGTCAGTTTGTTTGAAACCAATGCTGCGTCCATTGTGCTTTGGACTAATTACTTCAGATAACAGAGAACAGCTTTGATTCGGGAGCACTCCAATCAATTCAGATTCACTCATCTTCACATTAATCCCCCCTCCCAATTGCTGCATTTCATCGACTAACTCGCATAGATTCTTCTTCAAGAATGATTTACCCTTCGCTGCCATATTCTTGGTAAAAATTATTTAAACAAATTTTTTGAAAATTAATCTATTAATTACTTGTCTGAGTGGTTAATTTTTTAGTACTTCTCTTCTATTTTGTTTTTGTATGCAGATATTCAACATTCAGACTTGGATAGAGATAAAAAGGTAACAAAATAGTAGAAAGGACAATTATTTAAGGTGTGCTAAATTCAAATGTGTTTTAGATTATTTGCTATCTAAAATGTGGTAAAACATTTTATCTTTGAAGAGGCTGTGGTGAATTAATGAATCAAAATAGTAATAGGTGAAGTGAATCTTTGAAAAAAGCTTTGAGTTTAAGCAAATTAAACGAATCTTGATAATTGAGCAGATGATAAACAATAGAAAATCTGCATTGATGTAAATAAATAAACTAACTAAAAGTTTTTCATATGTGGGCTCTTTTTTATTTATTTTTCCTCCTTTAAAAATTAAATGTTGAGCAATTATTTTCCTTAATTTTTCTTCTATGTCCTAGTTAAACTGAAAACTTAAAATGTTAGATGTATGTTCAAATTGCTATTTTTCTTAATAGGCATATCCAGTTGAGAGTAATAACTGCATCTAGTTGATTGTTTTTTTATTTCTTTAGGAATAAATTGAAATTGTCTAGAAGAGCGAGGATTTATTTTATTCGCCTTCTTCTTCTTCTTCTTTTTCTTTTCTGTCAAACAAAGAAGAAGATATTTTAAAGATAAATCAAAATAAAGAGCAAAGATCGAAGTGAAAGCACAGATAAAATTAGAGATTCTTCAACAGAAACACATAAGATACTTCGAAGCACAGAAAGAACAGTGAACTGTAGTGAAAAGAAAATGATGAACTTATACAGCTTAACGCTGCTCCAACCAACTGCGATTATCAAAGCCATTTATGGAAATTTTTCTGGCCCAAAAGCTCAAGAAATCGCTATTGCAAAAGGAAAGGTCTTAGAGATTCTAACTCCTGAAGATGAATCGTAAGAAAAACATTAAAAAAGTTATGAATAGATAAACAAGGTGGAAAAGGGAATAAAGATACAAAACAAAAGAATAAATTGCAAAATAACAATAGTATTAAGTTCATTGTTTCTTTATCTTGTTCTATTTTAGAGGAAAGTTGCGTGTAGTTCACTCTGAAGAAGTTTTTGGTATCA
>Ga0302285_10000534_pt1 | contig 20626 bp, 13 predicted proteins | sample III_Fen_E2_2_FD_200455 | JGI IMG/M metagenome (GOLD analysis project Ga0302285, IMG submission 200455) | Peat permafrost microbial communities from Stordalen Mire near Abisko, Sweden - III_Fen_E2_2 | ecosystem: Environmental > Terrestrial > Soil > Wetlands > Permafrost | place: Sweden: Abisko... | reverse complement strand
CCCCTCCCCCCCCATCCACCCTCCAATTAAAATTATCAAATAGCATGGGGAGAAAAGCAAAATCATATAATAATTAATCAAAATAAACAATTAATAAAGCGAAATTTTAAAAGAAGATGAATCTCATAAATCCAAGAAGTTTAATAGATGCTGAGTAGTTTAACTACAAAAAAGTAAAAATCAGATTCTAAGATTTTCTTTTCCTTTCTTTCTCTTTCCCTTTTCTCGATGATTTCGTTTCTGCTCTGTACCTTTTCTTTTCCTTTACCTCCACTCCCCTCCTCTTCCCTCCTTTATATCCTTCCTCCCGCTTCACCCATAGAAATGCAACCGAATAATCCAAAGCTACCTTAGCTCATTGATATAATCTCCTTTTTGCTTTGTCTCTTAGAAGCTCAGGGATAACAAGGGAGAATTTGGCCATCAAGGAAAATGAAACAAAACAGCACAATCTTGCCAATTAGACTTCTCTCTCGCCTTCGATGATCTCATATTTAACGAAAGAAAAAATAAACACAGTTCGCATATTAGATAAACTTTCCAGGATTGAAGCATATAGATTCTAAATAATTATTAAACTTTTCTAAGATGAAGTAGTTTAAGAAAATACCTACAGACCTGGCATTACGATCACTAAAAAGTGCAGTCTTATCGAGTTCAAGTGACTTTAATCTCATCCATCCGAATTTATTCTCTAGCTAGTATTCTGGATCTTTTGGATAACGAGAATCGTCTATATTTTCGAGAGATTTTAGTTTTCTAAATCATAATTAAATTGGATAGAAAGATACATTGACTTCCTCTGAATAAACACTAGAGCCTCCAAGTAGTGTTAAGGATGCATTCAAATATTTTTGATCTTGAAAAGCAATGATAAAATAGCAATAGAGAAGAAGAAAAGCCCACCTGTTGGATTAGATAAATTATAGATTCCACATCTTAACAGGGATAATAAAACAGTAAGTTCAAATAATGAAGATAAACAAAGAGAAATAGTGCTATATTAGACAAGATAACAAAACTTGGATAAGCTAAATCATTTAACTGAACGGAAGTTTGAGAAAACAAAGAAATAAACTGAAATACTCCCCTTGCATAGTTAAGGTAGTTTCATTGAAGAGAATCGTAATTCCTTGAGGAATAATGAAAATTAATTTATAGTAGGTGAAAAATTTACAACAATAAGTGTTAAAATAACTACTCCTGATAACTATGTTACAAATCTAATTTCAGAAGAACAAAAGATATTAGCTCTCAAATTGTATTTGATTCAACAAATGATTTCTCAATTCTAGTTTTTCTATTTCTCTTGTAAAATTCAAAGAAATTAAACTTAATTGTTTAATACTACTTGGAGTGCATTCTGGTCTTATTCCTATGGAATCCGATTCTCATCTTCTGAGGATCCTGATTTTAGCTTCTCAAAAATTCAAACGAGATGCACTGTTCGAACTAGGAGAAATTTTCATCTAATTTGTCAGATCTCTAAAATTATTCTCAGTTGATAAAACCTAGCTAATTCGCTTTGTTTGTTTATTGATCCTTTCTCTTAGAACACGCCTTCAGCCTCATCGTTTTCTTCGAGAATCTGATGATTGATGACACTTCGCTGCTTTCCACATCAAGAGTTGGCTTTGGTCTATCTACTCATACTACTCAAAGTCGAAGTTATTAATTATGTAGGAATATTCTTGAATGCATCTTTTTGAAAGTTCAAACTCTTAGAAGCTTATATCTGAGATTAGTTGATGTTTTCCTTAAAATTTAGAGGGGTTTATCCTGAAAATTAGCACTTAAGTTCTCTTCCTGAAAGTTGATTTGTCAGTCAAAAGGAGACGTAATAATACCAGAATTCTTCGTTGCTAGAGTTGAAAAGCTCTTTTCATCATGAGAAACACTCCAATCTCGTCGAACATTATTTTTACCAGATGGGGAAACCTTCTCCTTATCATTAGAAAGCAACTCTGTGTGGAGTTTGGTGTTGGAAGTATACAAATTAAATAAATCGTTTTTGGCTTGCTGGAGCCTATTTAGAATAGGATGGCAAGTTAGTTGCGTAGACATTAAACCACTACATCGTACCTTGTTATGTCTTTATCAAGTCAAAAATAGGAGTTTATCCGTTTCTAGACTGACGTATTTTGCTCAAACACTCCTAGATCAATTTCCTAGTCTCGTAGAAACTCGCCCTGAGTAAAGCCAACATAAAAGCTGATGCTCACTCCAAAAAACAATGAAGTATTTATTACATGTGATGTAATTTTTTGCTCAAGGATGCCTTCCTGAAGAATTCGTAGAGATCTTCTAGAGATTAGCACTTGAGAAGGTTGGCTCTATGAAGACGAAGAAGAAGAAGAACAAAAGCAAAAAACTTAATTGTACCATGTGATTAAGATATCGGGAAGATCATTTTTAAAGAAGCACGATAATAAAAATGTGAACTCTTCAAGATTTTTAAAGTTTCTCCATAGAGATAGTTGAGCTCATATTTCTCAAAGGGCTAACTCAAAGTCCAATACGCTTCTTCAGGAGGAAGAAAACTAAGAAGGATAGCTGTAAAATAGTTAATTCCTTATGCATAGCCTATTTATGGGTGTTTCTATGAGAATGCTCTCAATATCGCTTTCATATTGTCTTAACTTTTGAGGAAAAAAATAAGGTTTCTAAATCTTTTTAAAGAAATTTTACATTGTTGAAGATTTGAAGAAATCCAACATTGAAAAGGTTCTTGCTACATTATTCAGATCGTTTCTTCGTATTGTGATTTTGTGCGATTGAACACCTTTAATAATAATATTCAATTCTGATCTTGAAACGCATAGTTTAAAATGCTAAATTATTACTTCAAAACTCACAGGTAATTTAAGTTCTTTTTCTCTCAATCTTCATGGCATATAAAAACATACTTCTGAGCATACGGTTAGTGCTCTATTTATTATTTAAGTACATTTATCAGCCAAACTGCTTGAATAATTACATACTTAATTTAAAAGGCGCTGAATTCTGCTATCAATCATTCTCTTAAAATGTAGCTCTCTGAAGAAATGTGACACCTGCAGCAAGATAAGAAGCTCTCTAGGTTCTAAGAAATTCAGAAAGAGCTTGAAGAGCATCTCAAAAAACAGTTGCCTATTCGAAGAAGCAGCAGAAAACGCTAGTGCTTTTAATATGACTTGTTTTGAGCTGTATTGCTCGAGATTTTTCCAGACAAGTGAACTTCTAGTTTCATTTCTGTCGCAAACAAGTGTGATTGGTATGGAATTTTAAAGAAAAGGGAGTACATTTCATGAAGGGATGATTTTGTTAAAGATTAGCGAAGTTCAAAGCGGATATTGTCATTCATTCCTTCTTCAGTTTAAAACTCTTCGCTTAAGCCTTCAAATGTAGGGCTCTGTTTTACTGCAGATTAGCAAACTATGGAAGATCGCAGCTGAGAATTTCGCTAATTCATCGCTCTAGAATATTAAAAGTCTTAAAATATCCCATTTTTTTCATAAATATTATCTATTTGCCTCCAATAACAACTTTCACAATTATGAGCTACGAACTTGATGATTTAAATCAAATGATTTAATTTCAAATCTTTATAAAAAAGTTTACTTACAATTATTTGCTTTTTGTCTGATAGAATTAAATAATAAATTATACCCCAGGAGGTGTTAATGCTCAAATTGCCAAAGAGAATAAGAAGATAAAAATGTTTGGTTAGCAGGTAGCAAAAATGTTGCACCGAGGAAATATGCATGACTAGCACAAATTGATTGAAGAAGCAAAAATTTGTTTAATGCTTTGCAAAAATATCATTTTGCTTTGAGAAGTTAATATTCTCAAATCTGTCATTCCTTAAGGCCAGCACTAATTTAGCATTTTTGTTTAAGCACAAAAAAACAAAATCACAAACAAAAATGAAGAGTTGAACTAAAAAATATTGGAAAATACAAGATCCTTGAGACAAATAAAAATTATAATTTTACAATTAGGAAATTCACAAATTCGTAGTAGATTCTTCTTATTTGTTCAGAGTTGTTTAGATACTTTAACATATGTTGGATAATTTTAGTAAACCTGTGATTACATTTTCATCTTGTTTGTCATTCGGTAGATTTTGGACAAATTTAAAACCTATTAGTTTGAAGGCATATGATTCCGAGATGTTGTCAACGATAGCTAGTATCGAAGTGCATAAAAAGGATCTAGTATTTTGCTCTTTAAAAAACTTAAAGAGATCTTTTAGGAAAATGATAAAATCATTGAGTGATTTCATATTAAATTTCTTCTCATTCGAGCTAAATAGCTTTTGTATGTACCCATTTACATGTTTCTGCTTTAGAGAAGTTAAAAAATCACCCTTTTTCATCACCTCGCAGGGGATTCCATTTTCATTCTTGATAAATCCACCACTCAATCTAAAACCTAAAGACGAGGAAGTACTCTTGAGATCCATTTTTTCAATAACTTTAATTTTATCTTCTCCATAAGATGCATGAATCGTAGAACGTCCTAGCTTAAAATCAATTATTGAGCCGCTTTCTCTACCAAATGTAAGATTTTCTAAGGCAACATATTCTCTACCATCGATGGTTTCAAATCCCTTAAGTTCTGGTGTGAATCTCTTTAAAAGTTGATTCTCAGCAAAGTGCTTAGATTCAGGGTTATTGAGATCTTTGTAGAACAGAAGCTCTTTTTATTGGCAGTGCTTGAAAATTGTTTCATCTTTGATAATAAAATTTTATTCATGACCTGCTGATATTTGAGAGGATCCTACAATATTTTGTATCATTTATTTATCATATTCAGTCCCGAAAATTTCTAAGGAAGACCAGAGCGGCTAATATTATTTTAGACATTTTCTTACAGCAGCGAAGCCTACTATGTTTGGCCGGGCTGTATCTTTCATTTCTTTTAAATCTTTCTTGAGTTTAAACTTTTCAAGAGGAATCTTTTCTCCAGTGAGAGTCCGCAAGACAGACTCACTTGCCAAACAGATACTTTCAATATTGTAGCCTCCTTCAAGAACGGCTATGATGTTCTTTTCACCTGTAACTTCCATTAGTCGGCGAGTTAAATAACTGTGTTAAATAGAATTACATCAACAAAAACAATAGCATAACCCAATATTTTACGAATATCCATCTAAAGTTAGCTTGCATTAACCAAGAGGATCTCCTTCCGCAGCGTCAAATCCAGCCGAAATAATAATAAATTCAGGAGAGAATTCCGTAATAATTGGTAGGGCTACTCTCTCGAACGCGTAAATGTACTCATCTGTTCCAACAGTAATTGCATTTTTAGAGTCACTAATATCCCATGGGATATTCACGCTAAAGCCTTTTCCCTTACCTTTTCCACAATTAGTAACTGAACCACTTGCACCAGGAAAAAATGATTCTGAGAAATGCCAAAAATGATAAGTAAATTAATATGAAAAGAATAAATAACAAACTCACCATTATCGTGTCTGTGAAGAGAAACAAACAAAACAGATGGATCGTCATCAAATATATGCTGAGTCCCATCACCGTGATGCACATCCCAATCAAAGATGAGCACTTTTTTAACTCCATGATGCTTCTGTAAATATCGAGCTCCAATAGCTACATTGTTATAAATGCAGAAACCAGTACAGACCTTTGATTCTCCTGAATGATGCCCTGGTGGTCGCACGATGCAAAAGGCATTTTTCCATTCTCCTTTTTTAACCCTATTTATTGCTTCAATCACTGCACCTACACCAATAGAAGCAACCGATTAGCTTGATTTATTAATATAAGTGTCCTCCGTTGTGTAGACTACTTTTATTTCGGTATCTTCTTTCCACATTTTTTCAGTAAACAGCACATATTTCTCATCATGAGCATATCTAATGATTTCTCTCGAAGCAGGGGCACTATCATTAATAACTTCAAAAGTGGATGAATCAATCAGATTCTCTTCTGTTAAATATTTAATTATTTTTTCGAGACGTTTAGGATTTTCATGATGGAATTTATCACATTAGTGCTAGAGTTACTTAAAATTATAAAGCAATCCTGTTTATTTTGTGATATTGAGCATTTAAGACTGCACTTCTAAAGGCTTGTCTTTTTAATTTTCTGTTCCTTCTTCCATTTTCTTTTTCTTTTTCTTTTTCTTTATCTTATTATAATTTTAATTATTTTGTTCGCAAACTATCTTTGGCTTCAAAAAGTTGTGCTTCTCTAATTTATCTTAATCGTGTAAGAGTTGTGTCTAACGGCTCATTAATTAATTTAAAAATAAATTTTATTGTTCCAAGAATTTTATTCATCAGTATTAACTTTAATTTTTAATTAAACTCATTTAAGAAACAGGAACAATTCAAGGAAACAAATGCTTCTAACCCTTTAATACCTGGCTGTATTCTTCTTTCATTTTATCTCATTTTAGTTACAATATCTCCATTAATTCTAATACTTTAATCAGATCAGTGTATTTGCTAAGCGGAATGACAACTTCTAAGCAGTTTTAATTAACAAAAATCTTTTAAAATAATCATTAAATAAGAATAAATTAATTTCAAGACTCTTTATTAAATTGAAATTGACTCTTTCTCCTCCTCTCCAATCTAGCCACTTCTATTTTGTGACTGAAAAAAATTAAAAAGCTAAAAAACTGTATCCCACAATATTTTAGGATCTCCAAACAACAAAAATAGTCTTAAATGGAGAAGGAACAAGATTCCCATTCGACTAGCCTCCAAGCCGGATAATACAATGAAAAGCCTGATTTATCTGAAATCGAGTCATCCTCAACTGTTGCGAAAAAACAAAGACTCATGCCAAAGCGTGCAGAATACAGAATGAGAGCACATATTAATCCATTTAATGATACCCCCTTTCCCTTTCCGATGAACCCTGATTATGTCAATTGGAGATTACACTATCCTAAATTCTTCGATGGATCTGATGAAGAGAATCAAAAGGTCTTCTGCAATACCAACGAACATCCTCTTACATACGATGATGAGATTTGCCCTTAAAATAACGGATCAAAAGGACCACATCCTATATTCCTTGATATTGGATGCGGATTTGGTGGACTTGTCTTCAACCTTTCTAAGAATTTCCCTTCAAAGCTTATTTTAGGGGTTGAAATTCGTGATAAACTTGTAAATTTTGTCTCTGAAAAAATTCGTGCCTTAAGAATCGAAGACCCAGAACACAATTACAACAATGCAGCTTGTCTCAGAACAAACGCGATGAGGTATATAAATAAGTTGAAGATTTGCGTTGATCAAAATAGCTTTATTGTTTGATCATATGAGATATTAACCACTTTTTGAATAAATTCTGATTCTTTTTTTGTTAATTTCAATATAAAATAGGCATATTATCCAATATTTCCGTAAAGGATCTATTGAAAAAATGTTCTTTTGCTTTGCTGATCCTCATTTCAAGAAATCAAATCACAGAAGAAGAATCATCAATACTGGTTTCCTCTCAGAATATGCTTATCTCCTTGCTCCTAAAGGAAGAATTTACTGCATTACAGATGTTGAAGATCTTAATAATTGGTAAGAAGAGCATCTAGCTAAGCATAGAATGTTCAGAAGACTCTCGGATGAAGAACTCGTAGGAGATATTTGTGTAGATTTAATTCAAGATTCAACTGAAGAAGGACAGAAGGTTACCAGAAACAATGGTAAAAAATGGACTATTGTATTTGAGCGCATTTGAATTTGTTGTTTAGTTTTCGTTGTTGTTAAAACATCTCATCGCTTCATTTTTATGAAAGTTATTGAGTTCTTTAAGCTCTAATAACTCATGAGCAGTTATCATCTAAAGATTCAATTAGGGGATTAGTTCAAAAATAGGTAGGAAAAAACAAAAATATGATAAAAATAATGGAATCTTTTGAGATATTATATTTTCATCTGATCACTGAATTACCAATAAATAAAATAAGATTTCATTTTGTTTAAGAAGTCTCTTATGATATTAAGAGGGTGAGCTGTATTTCTTAATGAGAAGAGAAACAGACATAGTTTGAGTTTTGTTTATCCCCCGAAAATCAAAACATTAAGAAAAACAAATAATATTTCCCGAAAAAGAGATCATTGAGCACGATGAATAAGAACAACACTGCGCCAATCGAAGAAGGCAGATCGCTAATAAAGAAAGGAGATAAAAAGCTAAAAGGTAGAGTGAAGCGGCATCATTTTATGCTGATTTTAGCTGTTATTAGGTACTTTCTTTTCTGGGATATTCTCGAGCAAAGGCGAACGAGCAGATCAAGCTCTTGAAAGCTGCAACAAAGTTCAAATTGGCGAATGACTGTAAATTGTATTAAGATTTCAATAAAATCATTAATTTATTACTTGAAAAAGGGGATTAAGCTGCTGAAGCATACCTACGATGTGCTGAATGTGAGAAACTAAGTGAAGGTACTGGTGTAGGTGAATATTATGTAGATTCATAAAATATGAAGAAAAAGACTAACAAAGGAGGTAAAAAAGTTAACAATATTCATGAGATTTATTGTTAAGCAGATTATTTAACAACAAACAGAGTCGATTAGTTTACTCGAGAAAGCAATTGATTTCTTTTGCAACGAAAATCGTATGTCTTATGTAAGATCGCAATGAAATCAACTAATAGATCCTTTACAATGATATTTTTAGGTAGGGAAATTGTAAAAACAAATTGCAGAAATATACGAACAAGAAGATCAAAAAGATCTAGCGTAGAGTGCTTATGAAAAGGCTGCTTCGATCTTTGAGCTTGATGGGAATGCTTCATCTGATTATTTCAACATGAGAATCAAAGTTGCTGATTATATTGCAGATGGAGATGTAGATTAGTTCATTAAAGCAATCAAGGTAAATTAAATGTAAAAAAAATCATGCGGTTTATTGAACCTTTGGGATGTGTCTTGACTTTCTTTAGATATATGATGAAGTAGCTAAGAGATACAGTGAAAATAAGCTAACTTAGGGAATCGCTGGGAATATTTATTTCAAGAGTCTTCTTCTTTATCTTGCCATCAATGTATGAATTATTCAAATTTTAATGCGTTGTCTCACTGTAGGTTTTAATAGGATTCTGTTGGATGTGAGAAAAACTTTGATCGTTATGTTGACGAATGCCCACCATTTGCTAACACAAGACAAGCAAAGCTTATTGAAAAACTCTTAGTTTAGTTTAACAAAGGAAATACGGAATAATTCTCATAGGAATGGTAAGATAATTCCATAGATTCCTATGATAATTAAAATTGTTTTGGTTAGTTTTGAATATAACTAGATTATTGCTCTTGATCGTTGGTAGCTTAGAATTTTAAACCTTGCAAAGGAACATCTCAAAAAAGGATTTAACCCTCTAGGCGTTGAGCAGCATGACGATGATTAAGGTGTCCTTTGAGTTAGATGGTTTCCATATGTTATTAAATAAGTTAATTTCTAAAAATAGTGTTTATCTTTGATTCTTTATGTTGTGTAATTATCGATTATGAAGAGAGAATGCAAGGATAATTCAAATAGGACTGTAATGAATGTAAGAAATTGTAATATTAAGGAAATCAAATGAAAACATAATCATTAGTTGATTGATTACATTTTTGTAAGAGAAAGTTATTTTTTGTATTTTCTTGATTATTCTTTTCTCGCTCAGACAATAAAGATAGTCTGTATTAATAGCCAAGAAGAATAAGGAATTTTAAGTAAATAAAGTTAGAAATTGTATAAAACACATGCTTAAGTAGTTAACACTAAGCTAATAATAAAAAAAAAGGAAAAAAAATGATTTAGAATTCTGTTCATCTCTCAAAAAATGCAGGTGGTGATTTTTTGAGGTTTTTGCTGGTTTAAGAAGGGGATTGTAGATGATGGGATGAAAGTTAAGAAAACGAATATCCTTTAGTTGTGCTGTTAGGAGTTGGAGATAACTTGGAAGAAAGTAAATCCTTTTTGTTTACTAAATCTTCATTTTTGGGCGAAATTGATTCAAGAAGATGACATTGCTTTTTAGCAGTTTGCTTCTTTATATATAAAGGGTTATTTGCTATGTAAATATCATAAAATAGCTGCTACGAGTGTTTAGATTGCTTTTTTAAGCCTTCAAAAGGGGAAATAGGTGTGAGTTTATGGCAGCTATTTACTCTAGCGACTCGTTTAGAAAAAGAATTTTAATTATTCGATTTGGAAGAAAGTCCAGTAGGAGAAAAAAGAGCTTCAGAGGATTTAAGATTAAGAGCAGTTGTGCTTTTATGGCTGGGTTAAGTTGTCAGACCAAAATTAACAGTTGAAGGAGTGCCTCCATTGCTGCTTGTCCCAATGACATATTTAGATATGGTATGGTTATCAGATTGCTTCAACTTCACAAGAAGCTAGTTCGAGGGAGTTAAAAAAGAAGAAAAAGAGTCTTCTTTTAATTGGCTGTTTGAGAGAGAGCTATTTAATAATTATTGATGAGAGTAAGTGTTGGAAGTTTATTAATTGTGTTCATTTCTAGAATTTATTTATTAGTTCGAACTTGCCTGCCCATTGAAGATATCAGATTAAGTACTTGTCCTTTTATTCTAAGATATTTTAAACTGTTTTGGCTTAACTTACAGCAAGTTTTTAAGGCTTTTTGGTAGTGTTTAGCTTGCAACTTCATTTATTTTATTGTTTTGTGGATGATTGTTTAACACTAATAATGTCTTTTATTTTGGACGAATTTCTTCGTTCTACTCTGTTATGCTTTATGACATTTAAGAGACTAACCCCCCATTTGTGGTGGCGATGGTGTTAGCGTTTCTCGAAGAGAATTGAGTTTGCAATTAAATGGTATTTGTTCTCTCTAGATTGGCAGCAGTTTGCTTTTAAGGGTTCCCCTCTTAAAGGACTTAGGATTGACGCTTCGTAATTTTGTGCTGCTCGTGGCTGGGTTGCAATTTGAGTTCTAAAAATATACGTTAATTGAAATATCAATAACTACTTATTTTAAACAAATAATTACTTGTTTCTACTGGTGAAGGTAGATGAAGCCTAGCTGGTTCTTGGTAATTTGGATGGAAAGGAGCGAATTGATCAAGGTAGGTTATTTTTTTGTTTGAAATACCAAATATCGAACCTTCTGCACTTTTTCGACGCAGAAAATCTTGCGGAAATAGAAATTAAGTTAGTTTTTGTTCTTCGTGGATGGTGTATTTCCTCGTTTTTCTCTTATGTTCCTTATCTCCAAAGTCATTTGGCCCATGCGTGTCAGTTGGAAAGGATCTAAAGAATTTGCTTTTCTTTTCGTTTCTAAAAGTAGTAGTTCCTTCTATTTCAATTTCAGAAGAACTCCTTTCGGAATCACTTGAGTTCAAATGGCTAAAAATTCCATGACCTTCAAGTGGAAAAAGAGTAATAATAAATAATTCTGTCAAAATATCTAGCATTAACCATTTAATTACTCGAGGCAAAAGAGGCATGCACCTTTGAAGCAGTGCCAAGTTATCTTACAGAGGCTTCTTACTTGTCCATAAACGAAACTCTGTTATAGTTTTAAGATTAATCACGTTGTCAGTCTGTTTGTTTCTCTCTTTCTTTCTCTCACTCACTAAAACAACGCAAAATTATTAATTATTGTTTTTGTTTCTATATTTAAGAACATTTTGAAGCCCTCAATGAAATAGCCCCGTTTATTTTCAGTTTTTATGAAGAGAATCAATACTGTAATCTTAATATATTCTAGCCCTTTTTAGTTGAGGATCTAACAAAATACTAGTTTTAGATCGGAAGAAATGCACTTATTCAAATTTAAATAAACATATTTTTCTTGAGTGAAAACACATTTGCTTCTTTTCTAGTTGTCGTTAGTTCATACGTAAAACACAATATTTAAAAGAAATATGTGAAAATTAAATGGAGAAAGAAAAAAAACAATATTTATTAAAAGATTAAATGGAATAGATTTTAACTCTATTTTCATTATTTCTTTATGCTTCAGAAGAATCAAAAAATGTCTGAAATTTTCATAAAATAATGCTGCACACTATTAACACAGGTCTTAGAATGCAAGCTATCCTAGAGTTAACTACCTCTAAAACTTAATCTTCTTTTTGTTTCAAATATGAGGTGTTCAGTAATGCGAGTAAAATGAAAAAAAGCAACATAATTATCGAAAAAAGAAAGAAAGATAAATAGACGATTGATAAATATAAAATCTAACTTCAAATTCAGAGCCATCATCCCTTTGATTTTGCTTTTCCAGGAGTTGAATCAAGAGATAAATAATATGATGATTTAATATCTTTAAGCCCCCAATTACACAATTAGATTCAAATCTGAAATCATAACTGTTTTAATGAAGCAGGTAAACATATTCCTTTATCTTTCGAATAACTCAAGGTGCATTAAACACACTCAAATTAAGAGGTACCAAAGCATTCTCTGCAGAACTAAGAACATGTTTAGTTGATTTTGGGATTTTTTTCACTTTTGTCAGTGCAAATCTCTCCAAAATCATATTTCTTGCAGCTAATACACTCTGTTTATGAGCAATTTTCACAGTTTTAAGCACAGGCAATGCATTGTTTTCCTTTTTCCTAAAATCGCTTTCCACAGATGTTCACACATTTTCCAGATATCAATTTCATTCCTTGCTCACATTAACTGCACTACTTAGAACTATTGCATATTTCACATCCAAATGGACACTTTTCACAAATTAAAGGATTTTCTCTTGAGATAACTGATTATGATGAGCAAGATTGAACACAAAATACCCCTTGAATTTTATCATTTAAGCAGCTCTCCACACAAGTTCCTTCTTTTAAAAAGAATTTATCCTTGCATAGCTTCAATTCAATGTGAAACGAGATTGAGACAACATTCCCTTGTTTCCAAGCAATCTACAGGTAATTCTTAAGAGGATGTTTCACAAAAATGACTGTTTCCCCAGGTGCAAACACAAGTTATTCTTTAATTATTTCAAAATCCTTGGTAAACCCCGTCAACTCTAAAGGGTCATCAAATTGTTTAGACATAACACTGATTATTGCTTTATGTGATAGTTCAAGGATAATTGAAGAGAACTGAGATGATTTGGAGGAATGGATATTTTAAGGAAATGAAGTTGAGTTTAATTAGGTGAAGAATAAACGAAGATTGAATGATTTTATATGCATAAGAGGGTTATTGTTGTGGACTGATTTGAATGTGAGATAGTGCTAATATTAAGGGAATATTTAAAGAGGTTTGTCGATAAATACTTGTGTAGGAGTTGCTGAAGGATCGTTGGAAGATAAGTATTAATAATATCCTCCTGAAGATATCTCAGCAAATTCAACTCCAGAAATCATGTAGTAACTGGGGAGATCTTGAGATATAAATGCATTTTTCAAAGAGAGATAATCGAATGGTAGCTTTTTGAGTAGTGAACTGTTGAGATTGTAATCTTCGATTTCAAGAATTATTCCTTAGAATGGAAGATTTTCTTGAACTAAAATAAGTTTTTGGAGACTAATAAGAGGCATCGTTTGATTCATGTGATTGGTTGTGTCTATTGGCTTTTAAGAAAGTTAAACAGGGAGAGAGGAACTAAAAGATAAATTGATAGAATTGTTTTTTAAAGATACATAAAACTATCTTGTTTCCTAAGACAAGCTGTTTATGGGTTTTTTAGCAAAAAGAAGACTTGAGAATTATCCGAGAAATCTACAAGAAGATATTTCAACAGCTGTATGAGATTATTTTATCAATGATTCTCTAAAAATCGCTAATTAATCTTCATATGATGATGATGATGATGATGATGATGATGATGATGATGATGATGATGATGATGATGATGATGATGATGATGATGATGATGATGATGATGATGATGATGATGATGTATTTTCAATAACTTAATTAGTAGTTCCTGGAAGAGTTATGAAAATATTCTAGGAAGTCTTTTCAGATATCAAGAGAGAATCTTACAATTTAAGGATTTGGATTGCAAAGAGTTGGGATAAATCAATGGAAACATTGATAAAAATGCCTTATGAAATATGGAGCTGTGATAGAGAGTCAGAAATCTGAATTGTCTTTGAATTTGCTATGAAAGAATCTGAAAGCAGGAGGGTTGCTTCTGGAGGAGTTTGTATGTTGACAGAACATAGATCAAATGTAAGTTTATCCATTTTGAACGTTTTTTCTTTTATGTCAGTTCTGTTAACTGTAGTGCTGAGTTTGATGGTTATTTCACTATTTACGAAAGTATTTCCTGTAAAATAGTTATTATTTGGTTCAAATATGCATGGTTAACATCCAATTATTGTGTTGAACTCAAAGGCACTAGTTATCTCAGTCTGCTGAAACAAATAATCTTTCATGTTAATTATTATATTCTTTACAAACTTTCCATCTACCTTCACTTTTTTCATCTGCTTCTAAGACTATCCGATAAACAGATTTCCTTCAATGTTGCCTTCAGAAACGTGTAATTCAGTCAAATCCTCAAAACTTACACCTTCAAAATGTGCTTCTTTCACTGACAAACAAGCACTCAAAAAAATAATAGAATAATTCCAATTATCAAAAAAAGAAATATCAATAAAATATTTTACTTTTTAAAACTAATCCCTTTCTTTTTTCTTGAAGATGATATGACAAATGGACGGGAACGAGGAATTACAATTCCAATTTTACTCAAATTGCCCTGAATTGTACTTTAAAATTCTATTCGCTTCTTCAGTGTGTCAACATTTGCGATAATTAATTCTTGGGGAGGTTCTGTGGAGGTTTAATCTATCAGCCAGACAGTCTGAATTGGCTGCAAAGAATTATTGTAGTTAAAGAGAAATACTTCCTTATCTCCAACTTGAAAGAAAGAACTCACATTCAGCTATTCATATTTTCCTGAGTAAGCTTTTATTTTCCCAGAGGGCTTTGAAGAAAGAGAACAATCAGATTTCGTTTACCAATTGAATTCGATTAATTAATCTAAAATAGGAGATTCTTAAGTTCCGATTTCTAAACAACCTTTTTCTCCGATGTTCATCTCTTCAAAAGAAAGTCTAAGTTCTTTGTTTTGTATTCTCATCGTTCCTTCGATGGTAAGTTTTTTTATTGTTAAAGACGTATTTGTTGTGAATGTGCATACTTTTCCTTGCGGTACTTCTAGTCTGCTCCGATCAGAATTCAAATATTCCAAACAGCAGCCCCCAAGTTAAATTAACAATAAAAATGCCAGGAAATATTGCAAAAAACAAGTTGACATCATTAGTTATTTTATTTATTTTTAATTATTTTCAGATTTATTTCAATATCTTAATCTTATTTCAAGAAGAACTTCTTCCAAGATGATTTGATATGAATAAACTATTTATGGTAAATTATCAAATAATGAGTTAGTTCTAAACCAAGAGAAATAGTATTTGTTCTACTTCTCTATTATTTGGTAATATCTAGATATAATAACAGATAGATTTATCAATGCATACATACATTTTCATGAAATTAAGAAAACTTAGTTAAAAATTAAATCCTCTAGTCACAATTCATGATTTTACAAATATTTATAAAAGACATGCCCCATAGTTTCTTTGATTTTATTCAGAGTTTGATTTACCAAGATAAGAATGAAAACACGCTGTTTGTGCATTCAATAAATCTCTAGGATAAATTTCTACTTCAATCAAAGGCAAATATTTTATTTTCTTCTTGATTTATTTCATCATTCCTTGGGAGTTACAATATAACTGCTTGAAGTTATTTTTAGGGTAGAGATTATAAAATATTAGTTAGTTAAGGTTTTTATTAAACTTACTTTCATTTTACTAATAAACTTAAAACCTAAGAATATTCCTAAAAAGATACATTTTTATCTTCTTTTTTTTAAAAATTAACTGTTTCCCTTGGAGGCTCTTGAAAATAGTAAAAGTTCAAATAGCCTACCTTCTCTATTAGCCTTTGGTTTAAATTAATCTAGAGAATTTAGAAGTATCTAGAACAATAAATGCACTTTAATAATTTAGTTCGAATCAGTCATTTTTCGAGACTATGAAGAGCCTTTAACTTCTCACAAACTTAAAGTTTAAAATTAAATTAATTAATATATTTCAGATAGGAAATGATGCTGTTTATTTGATCAGTTAATTCAAAGGTTTACCTTAATTCAAACAATAAATTATCTTTGCAATGACAAAGCCTTTTAAATAAATTTATCATTTTTAATAATTAAAATGAAATAATGTTTGGGAATTCATAAGAGTTAATAGGAATCACTTTAATCAAAACCATCTGTGATTTCTGTGATCATTTGCAACCAAATTTAAAGATTATCAAAATTATTAAATTACATGCAAACTAACATTAACTTTTCTGGTGAGTGCTAAGAAGTTAATCTTTTATCGTTTCCCCTACTTTATAAGATATTCCATGTCTAATTATCAAATCATTGTTGGGGTTAAGTAAAAACAGAAATATAAAATTTACTTATTGAAGAGACAAACAAAAAAAAAGAAGAAGATATTAGTGAATAGACAGTAATAATAAAAGCATATCACAAAATATTAGATATTTTTCGAATAGTAAAAATAATGGCAGAAAAAGCAGCAAAATTCATCAAAAGTTCACAAGAACTTATAAGGGAAAAAAATTATTCAGAAGCTCTGTCTGATCTAGATATAGCTGCTTCTTTCTAAAGTATACAAGACAATTTTGATTCATTTTGAGTTAATATATTTTATATTTTTAAGAGAATAATGTGAGCATATACTAGCTGATGTGCGGCTGCTATTAGAAGCTAGAAATGTTTGATAATATCTACACGACTATTTAAAAAGCCAAAGATTTTTGCAGTGAAATGGACATGGAAAAGCTTGATAGTCCTCTTCAAAAATATTATGAACTAAAAGGGATGATGCAAGAGAATTTGGAGATGCTAATCAAATTTTGCGAAAAGAGTTTAAAGTGAGAAAAATTCTTTGATTTATGTTGTTGTCTTAGCTAATAGTTCTTTTAAAATAGAGGAGATTTCACAAAAGTAGATAGGAACTTCTAGGATTATGCGAAGGCGCAGATTGAATGGATTAAATCAGTCGGTTTCATCGAAATGAAAGATTAAGAGAATTAGATTGAAATAGAGAGAAAGAGAACGTTAAGTCTATGTATCAGCTGCTTAGCATCCAAATAGCTTTCAAATGAAACTCAATCACTTGCATTCTATCTGTACGCCTCTCTCGTCAACAAAACTAATCACAAAACGAAATATTAATAAGTACAATTATTTTTAGGTTAATTTCTAAAAGTTTCTTGAACATTTTCCCCCTTTTAATTCTCCTAGGCAGTGAATGAGCTTTAATAACTCACAAAACTCTTGAACAAAAACCTAAGTAATTCTGTAATTGACGAAGCCATCTTCAATTTAGTACAGTACTCAAAGTATCAGAATATGATTCCTGAAAGAGACGTTTTAATAGGGAAAATCTTCGGACATTTTAATAATTCAATATTTGCTTTGCACTACTAACTTGTGTACTTTTCTATGATCTAATCTCAAATTCAAAAGAAAATTGCATCTTTCATGGAAAATGTCTATCAAGCACTTTGTCAGTTCTTTTACAAAGATCTCATTGAGCGTAATGATATTTTTGCTTTATTTTGAATGAAAATCTAACAGATTCTAATTTTCTCTTTTTAGCTGGTTCTTAAATGCGATTCAATTCTTTTAGAAGTGAAGATGAGAAGAATATCAAATTGGACTATTCTACACTTGAAAATAGAGAGATAAATGAAATACTTGATGAGTTTAGAATCAGAGCTGAAATATTTTTACTTTTCGCATACAAAACATTCAATTTAATTGATTTCCCTAAGAAAGCAGAAGCCAATATTCGTGTATTTGAAGATAGAGTGCTAGAATATCTTAAATATTACGATGTGATTGCCACAGAAGAAGCTGGAAATCTAGGATAATTAAAGGATGATTCGATTTATGGTAATCCACTGTTTGAAATCTATCTTCTTTCAGTATTTGCAGTCAGCAAATAGCGTGGGAAAACAGCCCTCCTGCAGAATCTCAAAAGGACAATCGACAGATTAGATAGCAGATAAGAGAACCTTTCGTAAACATCTTAAATAATAATTGTCTTTTTCTTCATGTGTTTTTTATTTTGTAATAATTCGCAGATTCTTAAAGGAGATATACAGCAAGATAGGTCTTAAGATCATAAGCGATGAGGATGATTTAGTCATGATTAAGAATAACCTTAAGAATTAAATCGCCATTAATAAAAATGATATGAACAGTCTTAAAATTTATTATGATTATTGCATCAAACTCAACAAGTTCTTCAGAATTTATGATAGTAGTTTGCCGATCCCAGAGATTATCACCACTGTGCTATCACGATAACCTGATAATTTGTTCTTTAAGAGTGAGAAACTATGGATTGAGTTTGCGAGTTCTTCGGATCATGCAGAATTCTTCAAGTTAAATATTTCAACTTTCGAATGTAACATTTTTCAAAGTTCTTACAATTATCCAGCAGTTTTAAAGATTGTTAAATTAACGTTTATTTTAGGGCTTTACGATTCTGCTGTGTTGGCTAATCTCAAAGAACTTGCTTCCGTTCTTCAGAAGAGAATAGTTATCATGAAATTCCAGTTTGTTAAATCTGCAAATTCTGATAACCTACTTTAATCACTGGAGGCTGCAAAAAAATATGATCCATCTGATTACTAACTCTACGTTTGTTCAGGAGTGATATTAGCCTCAACAGGAAAGTACAAAGAAGCTCTCGAACAATTTTAGACAGCGTTTATCTACCATTAAAAGGATGTGATGCTAAATAAAATGATATTCTTTTGCATGAATAAAATCGGCTAGCTGTCAGAAGGAATTGATTTCCTATACAGAATCTTCCCAGCTTTCAAATCGATATTTTGGATTAATCGTATTTTGGGAGTACATTTCTCCAATACAGGAGATTACAAGAGAGCAACGTAGTTTTGCTAAAGAGCTCTCGAACTGTATCAGTTTGATAAAGACAGAACTTATCGTCTACATTACGAAAAAAGCTCTCAATTATCTTCTTCACAACAGCTCGATATTCCACATATGATGGACTATGATGGATTCCTTTATTTCGACGATTATTTAGTTTGGAGTGATTCTTTTTATTCTGCAGAAGCAGTTAATCTATCCTCAACTCTTACACTTGATCCTTCAAATAGAATTCATGTGAAACTATGCATATCACTGGCATAAACGTAAATTCATCTCAAAAAAGAGATTGTTTTTTTTAATTACTTTTTGTTAAAGTGATAAGATGCAAGGTAAGTCATGCTCCTCATTAGCAGCAATCGAAGAAGCTGAAGAAGTTTACCTTTCGTACTTATCAAAAAAGGAGAATGAAAGTTCTAACTTTAGAATTTAAAGAGCAGAAGAACTCAAGAGTCCATAAGCTAAAGATGTTTTTGACTGCCTGAAAGTCATTGAAACTGTGTTTGCTAGCTGCTGTGTGCAATCAGAGGAGATCCTGAAAAAGTACGATTTCAACGAGCAACCCGAGCATCTTCTAGATGGTCTCGTTATTAATTTCGAATTCGCTTAGATAGCATCGTATCTTAGTAATTCCTTCCTTTCTTATCAGCGAGTGAGAATATTCCTCGTGATTTGCTTCTAACTTCTCGAGAGACTGTATGAATTAGACCCTAACCATCAGCTTATTTCTAAAGTCGTTGAACTGTTTGAATAAATGACTGGATTTATCCTTGAACTTGGATTGAATTATGTTAAGTTTCATTTAAAGAAATATACATATTCTTCGGCAATATTTTTAGTCGAGAAATTGCTAAAAATTAAGATACCAGCTAAACGTAGTACACTTGTAAATGTAGCACTTGCTGAATTCTATACTTTCGCAGGATTCTTAAAAAAAGATAAAACTCTTGTTTTGAACTCCATAGAGTATTTAAAAGCTGTTTTAACTGAGGTTAGCATCGACTTTAACTCTCAGATAATTGATTCTTTAGACAAATCAGCAGTTAATGCGCTTCCTTAAAAGAAAGAAGATCTCTTCAAATACGCATTAAAAAATATTACCTTGAGTTATTTCTATCTCTACAAGTTAGACCCGTCTAATGAAGAAGTATTTAAAACTTCTCTCGCAGCTGCAAGTGCTGGTATCATTTTCTTCAACACTGACACTGATTTCTACAATTATTATGGTAAAAACTTGACATATTCATTTAATCCTATGCAAACATTTACAAATATTTACCTAATAACATCCAAACTTACTAATATTAATCCTACAGGTTTAATTTAGAAGAATTAGAAGATCAAGATTGGTGCATTTGTTAAGTCCAATAGAATCTAAAAGGTAATTCAACATCAAACAACCAATCAAGAATTTACTAATGATTTTGTAATATTTTTTGAAGAATTCACTGTCTCTGGACTCCTTAGGGTTCATTTATTTGGAGGAACAAAGATACGAAGAAGCTGCGAATATGTTCCTTAAATCGATTGAAGTCGACCCAACAGATGCTACTGCCTACATTGGATTGTTTGTTATTCAATACAACATGGCACTTGAATTCAACAAAATAGTTGGTTCATGTAATGATGACTCAAGAGGCTCATACTAAACTCTTCAAGCAGAAATGATTGAAAAATGTGGATCTTATCTTCATTATGTCAAGCAAATT
>Ga0302285_10000530_pt1 | contig 20695 bp, 18 predicted proteins | sample III_Fen_E2_2_FD_200455 | JGI IMG/M metagenome (GOLD analysis project Ga0302285, IMG submission 200455) | Peat permafrost microbial communities from Stordalen Mire near Abisko, Sweden - III_Fen_E2_2 | ecosystem: Environmental > Terrestrial > Soil > Wetlands > Permafrost | place: Sweden: Abisko... | reverse complement strand
CTAAAGAGGCAAGGTGGGTAAGCCCCCTACATCGCACCGCTACAACTTTCTACCCTTGCTGCGGTCAAGCCCTGGGGGAGTTCAAAAGGAGCTGGTCGTGTAGGACTTACCCGCGACAAAAGTAGTACATTTTGGCTAATCTGCAAATCTTTTCATTCATATTTTTTGCTACAAGTCGCTACCCTATTCATTTTCAGAAAACTATTCATTAAAAATACTTACAAATAAAAAATAAGGAACCAAAAATCACCCTCTTTATAGTATGAAATGCAATTATTATGGCAGAGGAAAGCGTTGTTTCATACTTTTTTCCAATCCATTCAATCCTCCGGTTTACGGATTGTATGGATTTTTTGAATGGTATTATAGTCCTTTTTAATCTGTGTAAGAATTATTCCAACTGACCGCAATCCTTTTTTTTATACATTCAACTGTACAAATCATTGATTTTTTGTCACCATTTAATTACCATGATGATATAGATGTCCCATAGATATCCCATAGATGTCCCATAGATAACCCATAGATATCCCATATTATTAAAGAGGTGGGATATCTATGGGATAAGGATAGAATAAATGTATGAAAAAGGACGAATATCCTAAAACAAGTCTCGGACACGTGAAGAACAATCCGATTTGTCCCGGTCGATAAATTGCGGCATGTGGATAGCGCACCTCTAAGCGAAGTGGAAACATGAGCGGTTAACAATTGACAGATATGCCAATTGTTAACCGCTCACTATTAATTTTTAATTATTAATTAACAATTATTTTCCCGGTATTGGTTGGGTGAATTCGATATTATCGATGCAGGCATAGATGGGGGTATTGATTCCAAACATCCCTTTATCCGAAGAATCAAAGGTAAAAGTTACCTTATCGACCTGACCAAGTGAACTAATATCGATTTTTTTCCATGTTTTCAGAAGATCGCTTTTCCCGTTTCTGTAATCCGCCAGGTACACGTCCACATTTCCGGTAAGTACATTCGATTTATATCCTTTTACGATTACTTTAAACCAATCGCCTGAAACAAACTTTTTGCTAAAGGCACTCCCATTCTTAATATCCCGGTATGCCCAGGTAGTATTGGTGACGTACAGGCTTTTAATTGAATAATAATCCGTGGTCTTTGGGATAGTGATCGCTGCTGAATCATACACCAGGGCAAACTTTTTAGAACTCAATGCCCCGGAACCTGCTATCACGCTGTATTGATTGGCATACCCGGTGGTTACTGAGTCAATCTTAGCCGAACAGGCAAATCCGGACCAGGATTGATAATCTGCGTTGTAGGTATTATTAAAAGTGGAATTGCCGGAAATGAATTTACCGCTTAAATCAGATCCATTCCAGATGCCACTTGAATTCAAAGTAACATTTTCAAAATCAACGACAGTGGTTTGAACTTCATCGGTTGATGTACAGGATGCTAACCCGAATACCAGCATGGTCAGGGCGAAAATAAATTTTGTTGTTTTCATTTTAAATTATTGATATTATACATATGATTTCATATTGACTGATATAAACACGTCAAAGCACGGGAAAACAACTAACAACAGGAAATGAAGAATATGTACGCACGAAGAGTCCAGACTCTTTTTGCTATTAATCCCGAAAGCAAAAACTATCAGTTGAAACTGGCAGGTCTTCTGACTTACTCCCGTTGATGAACGCCTTCCCGAATAACCAGTGGCAAAAGTGTTGTTCAAAACGTTGAATTGGAGCTTACAGCAGCGGGTACTGTTCCGGAATTCGACCGGATTCCCTTTTATCGATACAATGAAGATTGTTCCGATACCAAAATCACTGCAAAAGTACTGAAAATTAGGTTCCGGTTTTTACACCTTTCCTTAAAAAATACATTATTTTTATATCTGTTTAAATATTAGCATATTATACATATTATACAAATTAAAATTAAATCATGTCATTTGTAACACCGGATAGACAATTTTCAGATAAAAACTTAGTTTTAGTATCAACACCAGTCCTAATTGAATATTTTTCAATATGTTATAAAAAATATCTACAGTTAACATGAAAATTCATAAAGGTTCCCTGTAAGTTATAAAAAACAATCTTAGTACGCATGAATTGATTACTTTTATTCAAACTAATAGAGGCTTGAATTCCGGTAATGAAACAAGAATTAAAAATCTATTAAATTCAATTTAAAATTTTTTCAATGAAGAAAACCCTATTATTATTCGTTATTGCCGTATTTGTTGTATCATGTAATGATTCATCAAAAGACATCCAGCTGAATTCTTTAAATTTAAAAGCTAAAAGCACCGACTGGGTGGTAAATGTTGACCAGGATGGCCTGAACAGATTTTACTCCTGCCATTTCAATATGCCTGAAATTACCCAGGGAGTCTTTAATAGTGGTCTGGTAAATGCATATATTGTATTAGACAATCCGACAGCACAGGAAGCCTTGCCTTATGTAAGGCATTTCCAGAATTTAGCCGGAAATCTCTGGACACAAACCATCGATTTCGATTATTCCCTCGGAGGCATTAATGTGTATGTGACAAATTCCGATTTTGCTGTTGATCCCCCAGCTGATATGAACTTTAGAGTCGTGGTACAGTAATATTGCTTGATTTCAATGACAAATAAAAGGTGTTTGACAATAACTGTCAGATACCTTTTTTACATCCACAACCAGGATATCTTGTTCTTGTTTTTCGTAGAGTAAATTAAAAGCAGTATTTTTGAAGCAAATTGTCCGAACGAACATGAACAACAAAACGAAAGAATTTATTGCCCTGCACGAAAAGGAGGATATTTTCGCACTAAAACTAAAGTACCAAAATATTCCAGGGATAGACATTGAACTTGCCATCCGGCAAATAACAGGAAAGCAAAAAATAAAATCAAAAGTTCCACTGTTTTATAATACTGCAGACATTTTATATCCCGTTCAGCTTTCATTGGAACAATCATCCTCAGAATCAACTGCTCAGTACAAATCGTCGCTATGCGAAGGTAACAGGCTCGTTGACCTTACCGGCGGATTCGGAGTCGATTGTTGCTTCATGTCACAGGGCTTTAAACAGGTTACGTATGTGGAACGACAGGAAGCATTATGCGAACTGGCAGTGCATAACTTCAAGGCATTGGGAAAGAATCACATTGAAGTCATTCATTCGCAGACCGAAGAATACCTGGATACCATGGAGCATGCCGACTGGGTATTTATTGATCCTGCACGTCGGAGTATAAGTGGTAGTAAAGTAGTATTGCTGTCGGATTGCGAGCCGAATGTGCTGGTTATATCCGAATTATTACGTGAAAAGGCAAACCGGGTAATGATAAAACTTTCGCCCATGATGGATATTTCTGCGGCATTGCGCGATTTACCCTTAGCGAATGAAGTTCATATCATCAGTGTAGAGAATGAATGCAAGGAAATACTACTGCTAATGAACCGGACGTTACCTGAAAAAGTAAAGGTAAAAACCTTCAACTTTAGCCAGAATAACGGAAACCAGTCATTTGAATTTTACAGCGAAGATGAATCAATGGCTGAATCCTCATTTACTTCCCGGGCGGGCAACTACCTCTATGAACCAAATGCAGCGATCATGAAAAGCGGGGCTTTCAGGCTGATTGGACAGAGATTCAACGTGCAGAAACTACACATTAACACCCATTTGTATACTTCGAATGAAATATCGGTTGATTTTCCGGGAAGAATTTTTGAAGTAACCAACCAATGGGGAAATTCTAAAAGTGAATTGAAGGATTTGATGGCAAAAACTCCGAAAGCGAATATCACCGTACGAAATTATCCGTTAAGCGTTGATGAATTGCGTAAAAAGCTAAAAATCAAGGATGGTGGGGATAGTTATTTGTTTGCTTGCACCCTTAACAACGAACAAAAAGCACTCATTCAATGTAAAAAAATCAATGTATAACCAATTAAATTGATATATTTCAATATCTTACTTTATTTTCAAAACCGATAAACAAACTTCATAGGTGGATTCTGAATGAAGCTGTCCAAAAAAGGAGGCTTCTTTTTTGTTACAACAATTTTAGCTGTACCCGTTTACGTTCAGTATCCAGTTCGAGGATCCTGACTTTTACATGCTGATGGACAGAAACCACTTCAGCCGGATTACTTATATAACGGTCGGCCATATTCGAAACATGCACCAGCCCGTTTTCCTTGATACCTATATCCACAAAAGCGCCAAAATTAGTGATATTGGTGACAATACCTGGTAATTCCATGCCAATTCGCAAATCACCAATGGTTTTTACATTTGCATCAAATTCAAAAACCTGTATTTCACTACGTGGGTCACGACCTGGCTTTTCAAGTTCCTGAAGGATATCATTTAACGTGGGCAGACCGACTGTTGGCGTTATATACTTTTGTAAATCTAGGCTTTTCTTCAATTCCTTATTATGAATCAACTCTTTTATACCGAGTTTCAGATCCTTAGCCATCAATTCTACAATTCCATAACTTTCAGGATGAACCGCTGAATTATCGAGCAATTGCTCACTATCGGGGATTCGAAGGAAGCCCGCACACTGTTCAAATGTCTTAGCACCCATTTTAGGCACTTTCATAAGTTGCTTGCGGCTTTTAAAAGCACCGTTTTCTGTCCGGTAATCAACGATATTCTGTGCCAACTGTGGACCCAGACCCGAAACATAGATCAGTAAATGCTTACTGGCCGTATTCAAGTTCACACCCACCCGGTTTACTGCATTTTCCACCGTCTGATCCAATGCTTTTTTCAATTGTGCCTGATCCACATCATGCTGATACTGACCAACTCCAATGGATTTTGGATCAATCTTAACCAGTTCGGCCAACGGGTCCATCAACCTGCGCCCAATGGATACCGCCCCACGAACAGTCACATCATAATCAGGAAATTCATCACGGGCAACCTTGGAAGCAGAATAGATCGAAGCACCGTTTTCACTGACTACAAATAACTTGACTTCCCTGTCGAACCGTGTATTTTGAATAAACTGTTCCGTTTCACGCCCGGCTGTACCATTTCCGATAGCGACTGCCTGAATATCATAGGCCTCCACCATTTTCTGTACTTTGCGCATCGCCTGCGAAGTCTCGTTCACAGGCGGGTGCGGATATATTGTTTCATTATGCAGTAAATTACCCTGTGCATCCAGGCACACTACCTTACATCCCGTACGGAAACCAGGGTCAATGCCTAACACCCGCTTTTGTCCCAACGGTGGGGAAAGCAATAACTGACGGAGATTCTCCGCAAATACACGAATCGCCTCAATATCGGCTTTTGCCTTGCTATCGGAAGCAAATTCAGTTTCAATGCTTGGTTTCAGCAGACGTTTATACGCATCTGTCACAGCTTCAGCTACCTGCTGAGAAGACTCTGTCTCTCCCTTTACGAAGATACGATCCAGTTTTTCCAGGCAACGATCATCATCCGGAGATATATTTACACGAAGGAACCCTTCCGTTTCACCACGACGCATAGCTAACAAGCGATGCGATGAACAACGTGCAAGCTTTTCGTTCATATCGAAATAATCGCGGTATTTCTGGGCCTCTTCTTCTTTTCCTTTTACTAATTTCGAAGTAATAACCGCTTCACGGCTAAAAATGGTACGAATACTGTTTCGGGCAGCTTCACTTTCATTAATCCATTCGGCCATAATATCCCGGGCACCTTTCAGGGCATCGTCCGAATCAACCACATCACCTTTCACAAACGAAAGAGCCATGCGCTCCACATCATTCGACTGTTGCTTCATGAGCATCTTAGCCAGTGGTTCCAGCCCCTTCTCACGGGCAATCTCAGCCCTTGTACGGCGCTTTGGCTTATAAGGCAGGTAAATATCTTCCAGCTCGATAATATTCCAGCACGAGTCAATTCTGGACTTCAATTCAGGTGTAAGCTTATCCTGTTCTTCTATTGATTTTAAAACTGCTATTTTTCGTTTTGCCAGCTCACATAATTTATCATAGTGGTCCTTGGTATCACCCAGCTGTACTTCATCCATCCCATCGGTCATTTCTTTTCTGTAACGACTTACAAAAGGGATCGTGGCACCTTCATTGAACAGTTGAATCGCATTCCGGATTTGTTTCTCTGTAAGTTGTAGGATTGAAGCAATCAGTGAAATAAATTTGGAGGGTATTGAAGTAGTTTCGGTAGACATTAATTAAAGTTTGAAGGGTTTGAAAGGTTTCAAGGGTTTGAAAAGTTTGTAAGGAGATCCAGACAGACGTTTATTAAATGATTAAAATCAGTATATATCGTTTGTGTAACTTAATGTAGTATTTTGTATATCAACTCAATCAATAAATCAGCCTCATCGGTACTGGGATTATCAATTCCTTTATAACGGGCATCTGTTTCACGGATAAACGAAATAATATTCATGGTTTTCCAGGCTCCATATACCTGGGAAGCTTTCTGATAATCTTTTACGAAGTACGGATTGATCTTTAATTCAGAAGCTACTGCACCCTGGCTTTTATCTGGCAAATAGTGATACAACATCAATTCACTGAAGAATTTAAACAACTGGGCAAGTACCAATACCATCGGATTGGCCTTTTTATTTTCAGAAAAATATTGAATGATACGGTTTGCTTTCAAGACATCACGGTTAATAAGGGCTGCCTGCAATTCAAACACATTATAGTCTTTACTGATTCCAATGTTTTTCTCTACCAAATCAGGCGTTATTCGTTGCATATCAGCCGGTTTCGTCAAAACCAGTTTTTCAAGCTCATTCACCAGCTTACTTAAATCAGTACCCAGAAAATCGGATAACATGGCAACAGCCTTATCGTCAATGGCTACATTCTTTGATTTACAATACTTTGTAATCCAGGCACCTATTTCATAATCCCGCAATTTGGCCGATTCAAAGACTGTGGCAATCTTTGTTACTTCCTGATACCACTTTTTACGCTTATCCGGAGTGCCGTATTTGTAACAAAACACTAATATGGTGGACTTTAATGGATTTGAAAGGTAGTGAACCAAATTATCCCAGTCTTTAATCAATTGTGCCTCCTTGACAATCAACACCTGATAGGGGCTCATCATGGGATACCTTTTCGCGGCATTTATCACCGTATTGATATCGACATCCTTGCCATACAAAATCGTCTGATCAAACTCTTTTTCAGTTTCACTTAAAACGCCGTTTTGTATAAAATCGGATATATAATCAATATAGTATGGTTCTTCACCCATCAAAAAATAAACAGGTTGATAGACCTTTTTACGCAGATCGGTAAGAATTTGTTCGTATGATGTTTCTTGTTTAGCCACTTTATTCGTTATCAGTTATCAAAGTTCACTTCTATTCAAAACGTAAATGCTTGATTGTTTTACTATTATTAATCAATGAAGAGAGTGATTTAACTCCAATTTTGAGATGTTCCTCTACAAAACTGACTGTCACCTGTTGGTCGCTCTCAGAAGTTTTGATCCCTTCTTCGTGCAAAGGCATATCCGATACCAAAAGCAGGGCACCAATCGGAATACTGTTGTAAAAACCCGCTGAAAAAAGTGTGGCAGTTTCCATGTCAATGGCTAAAGCCCGTGTTGAACGGAGATATTCCTTAAATTTCTCATCATGTTCCCATACCCTCCGGTTGGTGGTATAGACTGTACCTGTCCAATAATCTTTGCCAAAGTCACGGATATTCGAAGATACAGCCCGTTGCAGGCTAAAAGCCGGTAATGCAGGTATTTCCGGGGGAAAGTAATCATTAGAGGTTCCTTCACCCCGAATGGCAGCACTGGGCAGGATATAATCGCCTAGTTTGTTTTTATCTTTCAATCCCCCGCATTTCCCTAAAAACAAGACAGCACGGGGATGTATCGCAGACAAAATATCCATTATGATGGCGGCATTCGGACTTCCCATTCCAAAATTTATAATAGTGATCCCATTTGCAGAAGCATTTGGCATATTTCCATCACGACCAATAACAGGCACATTATTCCATTCGGCAAACAATTCTACATAATTGTTGAAATTGGTTAGTAAAATATAGTCTGTAAATTCATTTAATGGACGTTTTGTGTAACGTGGAAGCCAGTTTTCTACAATTTCTTTTTTTGTTTTCATCAGTATCAATATTAAATATTGTTTTAGTATCTTCGCCATCAATTTTTAAAGCAGTTAAAGCTGCTCTGAAAAAAGTGAAAACAAAAATACTAAAAAATGTTGCAATTAAATCTTCCGGAGTATAATTTTAGAATAAAAAAACTGGACGAAAAGTTACATATTTTCGATTCACAACGAAAAAGGTATGTTTCACTCACTCCGGAAGAATGGGTAAGGCAACATTTCATTCGTTTCCTGATTGAAGAAAAAGGCTATCCGGCAGCCTATCTGGCCGTGGAGAAGCAACTAAGCATGAATGGTATGAAAAAAAGGTGTGATGCTATATTATACAACGAACATGCCATGCCGATCCTGATTATTGAGCTCAAAGCTCCAATAGTTCCCATCACTCAAGCTACTTTTGACCAAGTAGCGGTTTATAATGCCAAATTAAAAGTTGATTTTTTCATGATTAGCAACGGAATTGAACATTATTGCTGCAAAGTGGACACATTGAACTCAAACTATAAGTTTTTTCCAGAAATACCTGAATATTCTAAATTAATCTACTGATCTATCCGCAAATCAACTTATACTCCTGTATATCAACTTAAAATAACATTTCAACTCTATATTTACCCTAAAAAGAGCTTGTTTTAAGTTTTTTTTCTATAAAAACATCTAATCTTATCGTTTAAAACCATAAAGTACCTATCTAATTATAATTCAATTAAATAGACATCAGTGCACCAATGAGCTAATGTTAAATAACACTATACAGTATAATATTTAACACAGAAAATGCGATTTATATGTTTTAAAACATGTATTTTTGCATCGTCATTTAAAAACAGTTTCTAAGTGACACAAATCTAATACAAAGAAATCCCAATAATAAATCACAGGGGAATTCTTTGTTTTTTTGTTTTAATAGGTATTAACAAGATGTGATTTAAAAAATAAGAGTATGAAAAAGGTATTAGTTTTAGTTATGGTTGCTTTTGCAACAAGCGCGTTTGCAATGAATCCTAGTAATTACAAAGCAGTTTACAAATTAAATAGTGAACCTACATTCAATGCGTTAGTTCGTTATTTAAATGTAGACGATTCACAGGCAGACCAATTGAAGTATGTGTTTGAATTGACAGAAAACAAAATGAAAACAGCTTTAAAGTCAGATAATGAAGCAGCTGTTGATAACGCTCTGTTATTCAATGTAGGTAATGCAAAATACATTTTGTCTGAAAATCAATACAAAAAGTATTTAACAGTTCTCAATTTGTCGATCAACAACAGCAATGAAGAGTTATTGACTCAAAAATAAGCATTGACAGATAATAAGTATAAAACGGAGGGTGCCCAAGTAATTGGAGCACCCTCTTTTTACGTAATACCAACGAAAGTATCAATTTTAGGTTTGTTTAAATTCAATATACCTGACTTCTGACCGATGCCAACAAATATAGCTGAATGATTTTTAAATATCACCCAATGCCCCAATAATATCAGTTACCGATTGAAATTTATGACGATCCAAATACTCATTAATTCCATCAATCACTTTAACAGTCACAGTCGGATCAATAAAGTTGGCCGTACCGATTTGAATAGCCGAAGCACCGGCAAGCATGAACTCAATGGCATCAGCTGCATTCATAATTCCACCCAAGCCAATCACCGGAATTTTAACTGCCTGGGCAACTTGCCATACCATTCGCAATGCGATTGGCTTAACTGCAGGTCCCGAAAGACCACCCGTAATGGTAGACAAAACAGGCTTTCTTTTTTCAGCATCGATAGCCATGCCCAACAAGGTATTTATTAAGGATACCGAATCGGCTCCTTCTGCTTCAACAGCCAATGCAATCTCTGAAATATCGGTTACATTAGGCGAAAGCTTTACTACAAGCTCTTTTTTATAGGCTCTTCGCACTTCTTTAACTACCTGTGCAGCAGACATACAGCTTGTTCCAAAGGCCATTCCACCTTCTTTTACATTCGGACAGGAGATATTTAACTCGATTGCAGGGATCTTTTCGAGTGAATTTAGCTTTTCAGCAGTCTCAACGTACTCTTCAATGGTCGATCCCGATACATTCACAATTATATTTGTATCAATATCCTTCACAGTTGGATAGATGTGGTTGATAAAGTAGTCAACACCCTTATTTTGCAGTCCCACAGCGTTTAACATGCCTGAATAAGTCTCTGCCATTCGTGGATATGGGTTACCCTGACGTGCGCGAATAGTAGTACCTTTCACAATTATACCACCTATTCTCGAGATGTCCATGAAGTCTGAATACTCTGATCCATAACCGAATGTACCGGATGCTGTCATCACCGGGTTTTTCAGTTGTAATTTACCAATATTTATATTTAAATTTGCCATTTCAGCTTTGTAATATTAAAAACAGGTCCTTCCGTACATACACAAACATGCCCGTCGGTTGTATCGGTGACACAACATAAACAAGCTCCGATTCCACAGGCCATGGTATTTTCGAGAGACACCTCACAATTAGCCTTTGTCTTCGCAGCATGGCGAGCGACAGCTTTCATCATGGGTGTAGGTCCACAGGTATAATAATGATCGAAAGGCGCATCATTTAAAACCGAATGTTGCGTAACAAATCCTCGTTCTCCATGTGAACCATCTTCGGTAGTGGTGTATACATTCCCGAATCGTTCATATTCACAAAGTTCTATTAAATCTGCTTTTGTCCGGGCTCCGAGTAGGAAATTCACCTGATAGCCTTTATTTTTCAAGTGTGATCCCAGGTATAACAACGGGGCTACACCACAACCGCCACCTATTAGAATCACGTTGGCATCCTTGTTGGAAGGTTCAGTAAAGCTGTTTCCCAGCGGAAAGAGTAAATTAAGGCTTTCACCGGCTTTCATAGCTGCCATATGTCTGGTTCCATCTCCTTTTATTTGAATCAGCAGCCATAGTTCATTAAGCTCATAATCAACATAATGAATAGATATTGGACGCCTTAGGAAGGTTGAAGGTGATCCATCAACCCGTACTTCGGCAAACTGACCCGGAAGTATATCCGGCAATTTCCCTGCAGAGGTAAGAATCAGCAGATTATATTGATCGCTTAATACTTTGTTTTCTTTCAGTACTAAGTCAAGCATGAATTTCTTCATCGATAGTAATGTTTAATGTATCAACGTATTGATAGTATTGATACGGGGATTGAAATACAGAGTTTATTAGGTGCAAAAATACAAAATAATCCCGGCGTAGGCAAGTATATGCAATCCATACTTTAAATCGCTTAAATAGGCCCTAAAATCAATTTAAAGGATAGTTTTTGGACAGATAGATTGAAATCAACCCGGAAAGTCTCATGTATAGCCATCAAAGGTATACATGAAAAGCATTTAAAGACTTACAATGCCATTTAAGCCTCAAACATAATAGTCCCACCCAAACAACTCACAATTGAAATTTCAAGCATTAAAATTAAAACTCAGGTTTCGGACTTTTTTTCTTTTTTATTGAAATTCCTGAAATGTATTATCGGTATAATAAACAATAATTTTACGAACCGCTTTTGTAGATTGTTCAATAAGTGGAATAAATGCAGCATGAGGTGTCTCGGATTGAGTTTGTACCGGTATCTCCTGAATTGGCATTGTTTTTTGCTGGATGGGTGTTGTAGGCGATATGTTTTTTTCGACTAAATCCGACTCTAAAGTAGCTGATTTAGTGATGTTTTCATCCAGGGAATCAAACAAAGTAGGCGCCTGAGATTGCTTTTCAACGCGATACATCGATCCAATGCCCAGAATAAGCCAGTCTGAGCTCACTGTACGGAACCTGTTCAGGATTTTCTTCAACACATCCAGGCTTGGATTATTCCGCCCATTTAGGATGTGGGAGAGTGTCGAGCCTTGTATGCCGATTTCGGCAGCAAAAATAGCTGAATTCATTTCTTCCTTCAGCATAATCTTTTCAATTCTTTCTTTTTCGTCCATAATTCACAGTATTTATGTGAAGTGTACATTTCGATTTACTTTACAAAGATATGTGAATTGATTCACATATGCAAATCCAGTACATTTGTGTATTGTTACATTTGTGTATTTACACTTGTAATATACCACAAAAAAGAATATTTACATAGATCCATAAATTTAAATACAATATACTAATGACATACAGACATTATTTAAACCATTTTATCAGTTAAATATATAAAGTATATATTTAGCTATAAAACATATCATAATCAGTTATATAAATGATATAATGTGACTATTATACAATTAATAGATCAATATTGTACTATTGTAAATATTTATATAAACAAATATATCATATATATATACTATTTATCTGATTATAAAATAATTATATATATCATCACTACATAGTAGAACAGATTCACAATGTTGTTATTCCAATTGTAAATTATTATACATGTGTATATTCAAGGCTGATACATATGTGACTTCATATCAAAAAAATTAGAAATACTTTTGTAAAATTGACAATTATTTTTGTGAATAATCTAAATTATCACATATGTGAATCAGTATATTTGTAATGTTGGTATATTAGGGATGGAATTTACAAACCTATCACTATTCAAAATATCCGGATGTTTATTACACCCTATGATTTTTAAAACTCAATCATGATTCTCTGAATGAACACTATATTTTAGGAGAATTTGAGTGTTCAGCCCTGTCAAATGGTACTTTTAGGACTTAAAACTTATATGAAGAGGAAAACAGAATATAAAAAATGATCTTATACAAATATTAATCAATACGTTACATTAAATTGTAGTCTCTGAGAATTTGATATTTAAACTTGTTCCGGGATATGGATAGGTATAGCTCATTTTGAAGCAAAAAAAAAGAGCCCGAAATATATTCGAACTCTTTTTATATAAAAAAAAATAAATGTCTTACTCTTCTGTTGCCGGAGCTACTCCTGCCAACTCCTGATCGACTAATATACGTCCACAATATTCGCAAACAATAATTTTCTTACGAAGACGAATGTCTAACTGACGTTGTGCCGGAATTTTATTAAAGCAACCACCGCAAGCATCACGTTGAACGTAAACCACAGCTAACCCATTGCGGGCATTCTTGCGGATACGTTTAAATGCTGTTACCAATCTAGGCTCAATAAGCGATTCGATTTCTTTTGCATGCTCACGGAGTTTTTCTTCTTCTTGTTTCGTTTCAGAAACGATCTCGTTTAACTCACCTTTCTTAAGATCCAGGTCTAGTTTACGTTCAGTCAATTGACCAGCTGTTGATTTTTGATCAACTTGTTTCGTTTCAAGAGAAGCTGTAAACTCACGAATACGTTTTTCGCAAAGTTCAATCTCCAGGGTTTGAAATTCAATTTCTTTTGAAAGATTGTCGTATTCACGGTTATTGCGAACATTATCTTGTTGCTCCTTGTATTTTGCAATCTTAATTTTTGATTCTTCAATCTCAACTTTCTTGCTTGCAATGGTAGCCACTATATCAGCAATTTCTGTTTCGAAATTTTCCAAACGGGTATTTAAGCCGATAATTTCATCTTCTAAATCCTGCACTTCCAAAGGAAGTTCACCACGTAAAATTTTTATTTCGTCTATTTTAGAAACCGCTTTTTGAAGCTCATAGAGTGCCTTTAGCTTTTCCTCTACTGTGATTTCTTTTTCTGCTTTTAATTCTGTAGCCATATTGATTACAAATAGTTTATGGGGTTGGTTTTACTGTCTGAAATTTGGACTGCAAATGTAGGCATTTTTTTTGTAATTATCTCAAAAAAAATCTCTTTTGTGAACTGTTCACTTTCAAAATGACCTATATCGGCTATCATTATACGCTTTTCAGCGTTAAAGAACTCATGATACTTAAAATCGCCTGAAATATAAACATCTGCCTTTACTTTAATGGCATCGGTCAAGAATTCGCTTCCTGAGCCGCCACATAATGCAACGCGTTTAATTTTTTTTCCTAATAAGGTGGTATGCCTAATAGTTGGAATATTGAAAATAGCCTTGATCCTGGTAAGAAACTTCACTTCTTCTTCCGGTTCTTCCAATTCTCCTACTACCCCTGCTCCCACCTGATTCCAGGTATTTTGCAATGGAATAAAATCATAAGCCGGTTCTTCGTATGGATGTACTCTAAGCATTGCTTCCAGCACTTTATATTTCAGGTAATCAGGGAGAACAACTTCAATCCTCACTTCGGGTTCCGAATGCAATTCATCAATATTCCCAACAAAAGGCCTGGCATTCTCATTAGCCCTGAAAGTACCGGTACCTTCGGCATTAAAGCTGCACGAATCGTAATTTCCAATCTGCCCTGCTCCTGCTTCGAATAATGCCTGACGAATACCATACGAATACAGTTGAGGCACATAGGTCACCAGTTTAAGCAGCACATTTTGTTTAGGCTGAAGGATTTGAATGTTTTTCAATCCAATTTTCGCTGCCATCTTTCCGCTTACTCCTGTCAGAACATTGTCTAAATTAGTATGTGCCGAATAAATAGCGATTTTATGCTGAATAGCTTTAACCACGCAACGTTGTACTTCATTTTGACCAGTCAACCGCTTTAATCCTGTGAAAATAAGTGGATGATGAGAAACAATCAAATTACAATTTTTTCGAACAGCCTCTTCAAGAACTTCTTCAGTAATATCAATGCTAATCAGTATTGAATTAATTTCCATTTGTGAGTCTCCAACAAGAAGTCCTGCATTGTCATAGCTTTCCTGCAACGACAACGGAGCCACTTCCTCAATAAGTTCACAAATCGATTTTACATTCATACTTATTTGACATTCAAAACATTATATTACTTTTAAGCAACCACTTCTGGAGTAGATTCTTCTTTTGCCTCTTCAACAAAATCTGTAATTTTTGCATTGATCAACAGGTTATACCAGGCAATCATTTTGCGGATATCACTTGGGTAAACCCGGTCACGATCGTATTCAGGGAGTACTTCGGACATGTATTTGCGGAGTTTGTCATTATCTGCTTTTTGGTCAATAGAACAACTACCCCCGTTTTCTTTTGTTTTTACACTTTCCAGTACCTGACTTAGCGGAACTTCAGCATTTTCAGTAAAAATAGCAATATCACCCAGTGACACGACTTTATCTTTTGTATAAGCCGGGATTCTTTTCCCATCGATTAATGACTCAACAATCAACATATTTTTTCCTTGTGAAACAAGTTTGAAAAGACCGGGCTTTCCGGTAACGGATAAAATTTCTTTAAGCATAATAACTTTCGTATTTTAAATTCTAAGTGATAAATATATTTGTTACAAAATATCGAATATCGATTTTTTATTTTTAATTATTTAGAATTAATCGGGTTAATTCATTTAGTTTTATTCTTCCTTCGTAAATTGCTTTTCCAATAATTACTGCAGGAATGGAAGCATCGTGTAAAAGTTCAACATCGTTCATTGAACTCACTCCTCCACTGGCAATGAGATACAAATTAGGTTGAGAAGCCAGCATTTTTTTATAAAGATCAATTGCCGCTCCCTGGAGCATGCCATCCCTGCTGATATCCGTACAAATTACTTTACTGATACCCAGGTTCATGTAATTTTCAATAAATGGCATTAAGTCAAGTTTAGTTGTTTCCAACCAACCTCCAACAGCAATTTTCTCATCTTTCACATCCGCTCCAAGTATTATTTTTTCTCCCCCGAATTTAGTTATCCAGGAAGAGAAAATCTCAGGGTCTCTCACAGCTATGCTTCCGCCTGTAACCATGCTCGCCCCACACTCAAAGGCAATACGCAGATCGTCATCAGATTTTAATCCTCCACCAAAATCAACTGTCAAATCAGTAGAACCTGTTATTTTTTCCAAGACTTTATGATTCACAATATGGTGCGCCTTAGCTCCATCCAGATCGACTAAATGTAAACGACGAATGCCTGCATCTGCAAACATTTTCGCTACTTCAAGCGGATTTTCATTATAGACTATTTTCTGTGCATAATCACCCTGTGACAAGCGAACACATTTACCATCAATTAAATCAATAGCTGGAATAATTTCTATCACGTTAATAATTCAAGTTACAGGTTATATTACAATTCATAAGTCTGATACTTCTGAATAGAAAGACAAAAGTACTAAAAATACAAGGATTCGACAAATAGAGTTCATGATATTAAATTGATTCAACCGGATATGTTGTAGAAAGCCTGTTATTATACCCGGTAACACTGATTCGCTATTCACGGCTGGCAACTAATGATTAATTATTAACAATTTAAAATAATTCAGGGTATCTTTTTTTCTGCATTATCTGATCATAGTTCAGAGGGGGTTGCCTTTTGTCAGCCATAGGGTTACCTTAGGGTTGCCTTAGGTCAGCCCCTCCGAACCCCCTATCAACCCTAAGGTAACCCTCAGTCAACCCCCTTTAACTAAAAAACAGATGTATTTTGTTTTTTAGTTGGGAATATCAAAACTAAGATAATTATTCTTTCCATCAACACCTTTCACGAATTAACATGAATGCTCTTTCAGTACGTTCATTTAAAATTAAAAGTTTCTCCAAACAAACCCGGTCGAACCATTAAATTCAAATCCGAATAAAAACAAAGACTATGTTCTTTGTTTTTATTACTTCTACTTTACCAGAATAAAGAACTAACCATCCCGATAGCTATCGGGAACACAATAATTCACAATAGAAATGGTATTTTCAGTCAATTATCTGTTAAAATACCGTTAGGTATTTTACTATTGTGTTCTTTTTTTATTTTTGTTTTTCAACAGTATTGTATCCTATTGTGATCCCGATAGCTATCGGGATGGTTTAGTTATTTGTCTTATTTTAATTTAGTAAAGTAGAATTACTCACTCTTTCAAAATGAATAACTAAGATACTTACTTAGAAACAAAAATAATGTGCAATAAAATTGAAGGAAATGTATACCAGGTATTTGCACGAAAAATGGTTCAGCTTGCATACAGATAATGCAGCATGGTACCTGTTTACAAAAAAAACAGTAAATTTGCAGAAAATTATCACGAATGAAAATCCTGCTGGTCACTCCACCACTTACTCAGCTTAATACACCCTATCCTGCGACTTGTCAATTGTTGGGCTTTTTACGTACACAGGGAATTGAAGCAGAGCAAATGGATTTAAGCATAGAGCTCATTCAAAAGTTGTTCACCTCCACACAACTCGAAGAAATATTTAATATAGTTTCGCCAACCATTAAGCTTACCAAAGCAAATAAGATCACCCTTCAACAATCAGATTTCTATATTAAAACCATAGAACCGGTCATGCGATTTCTAAGTGGAAAAGACAACAGCCTGGCACAACGTTTCAGTGATCGTTCTTTCTGGCCACAAAGCAAACGGGTTCCAACGGACGATGATTTAGAATGGGCCTTCGGAACGATTGGCAATCATGACCGGGCAACTCATTTGTGTACTATTTTTTTAAAAGATCTGTGTGACTTTATTCAGCAGGCTATCGATCCTCACTTTGAGTTAATTCGTTATGCTGAATCACTATGCCTGCGCTTGCCTGAATATGATCCTCTCAAAGAAGAATTAAATAAGCCTTTATCACTGATTGATAAACTAATGCTGGATATTTTTGAGGAAAGAATCAGAAACTGTAACCCCGATATGGTCGGATTTACAATCCCCTTTCCCGGAAATCTTTATAGTGCCCTGCGTTGTGCCAAATGGCTTAAAGAAGAACATCCTACGATTAAAATCTGCATGGGTGGAGGATATGTTAATACTGAACTTAGAAGCCTGTCGGATCCTGCAATTTTTGATATTATCGATTATATCCTGTTTGATGATGGGGAATTACCTTTATTAAGATTACTTACCGGCGGAGAACTTATTCGTACTTTATCACTTTCTTTCAACAGGGAAATTATTCGTTCGAACTTTGACAGCAAAGAGAATATCCCTTTTTCTGAAATTGGAGTCCTTGATTATGACGGTCTTTGTGAAAACAATTATATCAATTTGATTGAATTGACAAATCCAATGCATGCATTATGGAGCAACGGACGCTGGAATAAAATGATGCTGGCCCATGGATGTTATTGGGGGAAATGCACTTTTTGTGATGGTGGATTGGATTATATTAAACGGTACGAAACAACCTCCATCGATATGATTGTCAATCGCATGGAAGCCATAATGAAACAAACCGGCCAGTCAGGTTTTCATTTTGTGGATGAAGCTGCACCTCCTGCTCTGTTACGTAAATTGGCGGAAGAAATAATAAAGCGCAAACTTATAGTAAGTTACTGGACTAACGTACGGTTTGAAAAATCATTTACTTCCGAACTTTGTTACTTAATGGCCCAGTCAGGGTGTATCGCCATTTCAGGAGGATTAGAAGTAGCATCACCCAGGATTTTAAAGCTAATCAATAAAGGGATCACTATCGAAACAGCCCGTGATAGTATGAAGAACTTTGAAGATGCAGGGATAATGACACATGCTTACCTCATGTATGGCTTTCCCAGCGAAACTGCGCAGGAAACAATTGATTCCCTGGAAGTAGTACGAGATTTATTTTCTGATGGCCTTATACAATCAGCATTCTGGCACCGCTATGCCATGACTGTTCATAGTCCTTCCGGACAACATCCGGAAAGTGTATGTGCTGTACGAATCAATCAGCCCCTTGGAAGGTTTGCCAACAATGAAATACCTTTTACTACTGAACATGAAATTGACCTGGAGTATTATGGAAAGGGGCTCAATCTGGCAACTTTTAATTATATGCAAGGAGCTGGTTATGAATTGCCCTTGATAAATTGGTTCAAAAAATAATGACAATACGAACTCATAAAAATCATTTTAAAAGGAATAAACTAATAGCTCACTTTACTAAACTATCAAAATACTAAAATTAGAAGCAAACTGTTTATAGATTAAATTGTTTGATTCCTAAATAGATTAACATGGCACATGAACATCATCACCAGGATGTAAAAAATATAAAAGTTGCTTTCTTTTTAAATTTATTTTTTACCTTATTTGAAATAGCCGGCGGTTTTTTCACCAACAGTATGGCTATCCTTTCGGATGCAGTCCACGATTTAGGTGATTGTCTCTCACTCGGACTGGCCTGGTACTTTCAAAAAATAGCTAATAAAGGCAGCGATAGTTCTTATTCGTATGGATATAAACGTTTTTCACTACTGGGTGCCATCATCAATTCTATCGTGTTGACTGTCGGGAGTATATTTATTCTTACAGAAGCAATTCCACGGATTTTTCATCCTGAGAAGACACAGGCTGCAGGTATGTTTTTCCTCGCCATTGTAGGTATTTTAGTAAATGGATTAGCCTTTTTCAGGCTAAAAAAAGGAAGTTCACTCAATGAAAGAGTAGTATCTTTGCACTTTCTGGAAGATGTGTTAGGATGGGTTGCCATTTTAGTAGGTGCTATCATCATGTATTTTTTTAATGTGCCCTTCATAGATCCTCTATTATCTGTAGGAATTGCATTTTTTATCCTCTTTAATGTTTACAAAAACATACGTCAGACTCTGCACATAATTTTACAGGGGATTCCTGCTGAAATAAATATAGATGAAATAACAGAACAGCTTCAACAATTTAAGGATATTGAAGACATCCATGACTTACATGTATGGTCAGTGGATGGGAATTATAATATTCTTACCGTCCATGTGGTTATGAATAAGCTCCTGGAAATAGAAAAAATAGCAGAATTAAAAAGGAAAATACGTGAATCTCTAAAACAAAAAGGAATACAGCATGCCACCATTGAATTTGAGACTTCGGATGAGCGGTGTGATTTCGAAAAAGGTTGTGATTGAAGGAAATTCTACTTTCAGTAGAACTGCTTATATAAAGCTCTATTATTAAGTAAAAAAGAGTTTCTTGGTATACAAGAAACTCTTTTTCTGTTGGAGTAATTATTTGCAATAATATGCATTGTTACTGATCTTTAGTCCTGAAAGTCCATGTTGGGCTAAATGCAACTTTATTTCCATCATACTTTGCTACCACATACCAATAATACGTAGTCGAAAATTTTAAACCGCTTGTTGTTACTTGCTGAAGTACAACATTTTCGCCCAACAATTTCTGAACAGTTGAATTTGACTCAAAAATGTATATATCATAAGTCAATACAGTACTCGCTTTGTTGCCTTCCGTTTTCCAAATTAAAGTCATTGCTAACAATTGATCGACTGCACCATTCCCTGGGACAGGATCATAAATGGATATAGTCCCAATATTGGTGTTATCTTTAAAGATCAAAAAATCCATTAGAGTGTTTTCGCTATTGAAAATAGCAACAGTGAGAGAATTACTCAGATAATCCTTTCTTTTAATATTCACGGCTACATCTCCCTCTTTTACTTTTGGAATTGAAAATTTACCATTCGCATCAGTCAATACAGCAATACTTGCCGGTGTAGTTGTGATCAGTGCTCCCTGAATAGGTAAATATGTTTCGGAGTCTAACACGGTGCCAGCTATTGATCCGTAAAAAAGGATATCAACTTTATCCGGTTCACATGAAATAAATGTTGCTAAAAAAAGCAGGCTGAAAATATAAATGTATTTC
>Ga0302285_10000527_pt1 | contig 20758 bp, 15 predicted proteins | sample III_Fen_E2_2_FD_200455 | JGI IMG/M metagenome (GOLD analysis project Ga0302285, IMG submission 200455) | Peat permafrost microbial communities from Stordalen Mire near Abisko, Sweden - III_Fen_E2_2 | ecosystem: Environmental > Terrestrial > Soil > Wetlands > Permafrost | place: Sweden: Abisko... | reverse complement strand
ATCAACTCATTTTAGGGATGACTATTATCAACAATTTAATAGAGAAAGACAATAAGCTCACTGGCGGTACTATCCTTGATCCAAAAAACGGCAAAATATACAAATGCAATTTAAGCATTGAAAAAGGTGGTGACAAATTAATTGTGCGTGGTTCACTTGACAAAAGTGGATGGATAGGCCGATCTCAAACATGGATTCGTGTAAAATAACTTTTACGGGATGATTTTTTATAGTAAAAAGAGTTGTTTTTAATAAAGCCCATATATATTTAGTTAAATAATACTAATTCAGCGAAAATAGTTGCCAAATATGTTGTATAACATAAATTATAGCATTACATTTGCAATGTGTTTTTCATGGTATTAGATTTAAGGTTAACTAAAAGATTGGGTTGTCGGGAGACAACCTTTCTTGTTTTTATAAACCACACATAATGAACACAGTATACAAACGATTATTTAACAGTTCTACATCTGCAATTCCCAAAGCTGGTAAAACTATTTGGTGGCTTTTAAAAATTATATTACCAATAAGTTTAATTGTTAGTTTTCTTCAATACTGGGGCATCGTTAGTCTAATAGCAAGTTTTCTCTCTCCTGCATTATCATTCATCGGACTTCCGGGCGAGTCGGCAGTGGTTTTCATCACCAGTATTTTCCTCCCGCTCTATGCACCAATAGCCATCATTACAACTTTACCGCTTGATTTACGCGAAATTACCATTCTGGCGCTTATGTGTCTTATTTCACATAATTTGTTTGTAGAAACAGCCGTTCAGAAAAAAACAGGATCATCGGCACTTATCATGTTTTTTCTCAGGTTATCCACTTCTTTAATAGGCGCATTCATACTTAATCTGCTTTTACCGGAACATATCGGATCCAGTCATACAATTCAACAAAGTATTGTTTTTCCGAATGTACAGGACATGCTATACAGCTGGATGATTAGTGCCGGGTTACTGTCTTTAAAAATTTCATTGATAATTACCGGCTTGCTGATACTTCAAAACATACTTAAAGAATTCAATATTCTTATTGTTATTGCCCGTACATTCGCCCCACTCATGCGACTTTTAGGACTTTCCAGGGATTGTTCATTCCTGTGGTTTATTGCTCAGACCCTCGGTCTTGCATACGGTTCAGCAGTTTCGATAGAAGCAGTTGAAAGTAAAACTATTTCATTAAGAAATGCTGATCTTCTCAATTATCATATTGCTATAAACCATTCATTGCTTGAAGACACCCTGTTGTTTGCTGCCATTGGAGTCCCTGTAGGCTGGATAGTTGCACCCAGATTTATCTTAGCAATTCTGGTTGTTTGGAGCGTTAGAGGAATTGCAAAATTCAGGCATAAAATAAAAGGAGAATGTAAAGTCCTTATTAACGAGTATTAATTTGACTTGAAATTAAAATCATTAAAAAAATTTGATACGGATTATTTATGTAAACGCAATAGGACTGGGTCACTTCTTTCATATATCTTAAGAATAAAAGACTTAACACATTTGGAAATTTAAACAAACTACTATCTTTGCTAAATTAAAACAGTTGAAAGTTATAATATCACACAATATGTCGAATACAAAAAAAATGCTTATAGAAGTTGCTCGTCAACTATTTGCTGCAAATGGGAAAAAAGATGTTACCATGAACGACATAGCTGAAGCATCAAAAAAAGGACGCAGGACTTTATATACCTATTTCAACAATAAAGAAGAGATATACAAAGCTGTGATAGATAAAGAACTTGATCAGATACTTGAAAGACTCAATGTGGTATCAGCTCAAAAAACAGAGCCGGACGAAAAACTTAAAAGTCATATTCTTACCCATTTAGATGCTGTGAGGTATGCAGTAAACAGAAACGGATCACTTCGTGCCGATTTTTTCAGAGACATATTTGAAGTTGAACGCAAGCGTAGAAAAATAGACGTACAGGAAATAGCACTTATACGTGCCATTATAACTGAAGGGATCGAAAAAAACAAATTCAAACGAATGGATATTGAATTATCTTCCATCATCATTTTTTATGCTATCAAAGGACTGGAAGTTCCTTATATCCGGCAGAATATTAGTACAGAATTTGAAAAAAACAAAAACAGCATTGTTGAATTTGTTTTTATGGGAATAAAAAAGAAACAGTCATAATATTCAAGATGAATAATATGACTGCTATATACAAGTAATTTACAATTCTCAGAACATTGAAATGTATATTTTGGAGATTAATAAACAGAGTATTAAAAATCAATGATTACTTTGTTCCGGAATAAAAGAAGAAGACTAATTTAATACTGATCTATCAGTTGCACTTGTTTGTTGATAGATGACGTCTCTCATTTTACAGGTACATTCACACTTACCGGTCTCCAACAATCCACTTCTTTGCAACAAATCAAATTCAACTTTAAAGTTCTCAGAAAAAATTCCGGTCTTTAAATTATCTTCTATCTGTCCTTGAGTCCACCATTTCGTCTGAACAAGATTTTCCTGATTCAATTTATATTCTGCCTGCAAACAACTGACAAACAGAAAAGCATATTGATTTTCGTTTTTACCAACCACTGAATAATTTGACAAATACATAAATCTGAAATTATTCAGTGCATATTTTTCCTCACTCGACCGTTCTACACATTCCTCGATTGTTTCGCCGATTTTCACATGATTTGAGATGGATGAATCCCATAAACCGGGAGATTCAGGATCAGTAGATGGTCTTTTTTTCAAAAGCACCATACTTTTATCAATTAAAAGTACATGAACTACTGGATGCGTATATTTCTTTTCATCTTTTAAACTCGTCAGATGTTCAATACTGCCAATTATTTTACCCTGAGTACCTACTATCGGCCACCATTCTTCTTTAAATAATTTATAACGGATCAATTCAACACGAAGTATTTCATACATCGACAGGAAGATAATAATGCCCACGTATATATACTGGAGCATTAACTGATACACTGAACTCTCTTTTACTGTAGCGTCAACTATCAGAAAAGCCGAAATATAAACAAAAAGGATAATAGTCAATGTCTTTATAACCCTATACAATTCATTAAAATTGTTCGACATGGGTATCAGGTAAGAAATCATTCCATTTATCAACTTTTGAATTTTCTTTCGGAATACCAGTAAAACCAAAAAAAACAGAAATAAAACAACTTCATAAATCAGGGTATTACTTACAAGCTTAACAGGAAGCAATGTCTCTATACTTGCAACAATTCCAACGGCAAAGTATAATATTGTAAAAATTAGATGCCACGTAAATATCTGATTATAGACAAAATACATGTATATTAAAAGCCCTATCGCAATTGGAAATGATATTTTCCATCCCATTGTCATACCATAGAAATCATCCACTACTAAAAAAATTAGTAGTGGTAACATGTGCAGTACCGGATTGAAAAATGATTCTTTTATCTGTTTTCTAAATTTTCTCATGTTCTTTCAGCTATATCATCGAATTACTAACAAAATCCGGACACTATAGTTTAATTTTCAACATAAAAATTTCCATAACATTTAAAACGTCATCATTCTACTGACATACTTTCCAATAATATCGAATTCAATATTTACAACCGTACCCGCAATTATCTCATGGAAATTGGTGTGTTCGTAAGTGTATGGAATGATAGCCACCTGGAAGGATGAATCGGTAGGATAACATACGGTTAAACTTACTCCGTTTACTGTTACCGATCCTTTATCAACAGTCATATAGCCTCGTTTTGCCATAACTTTATCAAAGGGGTATTCAAAGGTAAAATACCAACTTCCATCAGCTTCTTTTACTTCTTTACAGACAGCAGTCTGATCAACATGGCCCTGTACAATATGTCCATCCAAACGGCCATTCATCAGCATGCTCCGTTCGAGATTCACTTTATTCCCGGGATGCAACATTCCTAAGTTACTGCATTTCAAAGTTTCACTAATGGCAGTCACCGTGTAAGTGTCCTTTGTTTTGGATACCACAGTCAGACAGACTCCGTTATGAGCTACGCTCTGGTCAATGGTGAGTTCATTTGCAAACGAACATGACATTGTAATGTGTAGATTTTCTTTTTCTTTTCTTAGTGCAACTACCGGAGCTGCTTCTTCAATTATTCCTGAAAACATATTGCTTATTTATTTTTTTTATAATCCGTATAAAGACGGACAGGTTTAATAATTTATTTATTATAGATACTTCGGGATTCGTAAATTTCAAATCGGGGAATTCGTCTTTAATTCGTATAATTTTAACTATTACGAACGCGATACACTTTTCACTCCTTTTACTATCCGTATTTTCTTTAATATTCCTTCCAGTTCATGGGTATCATTTACCATAATAGTTAAGTTTCCTGTAAAAAGCCCGGCATTCGAATCAATAGAAATTGAACGCAGGGATATATTCTTTTCTTTGGAAATCAGAGATGTGATATTTGTTACTATGCCAATATCATCAAGCCCTACAATACGCAATGTAATGGGATATTGCGATCCGATTGATTTTCCCGACCATCGGGCTTTCACTATCCGGTACCCAAAACGTGCTATCATTTGCGGGGCATTAGGGCAATCGGTTTTATGTATCTTTATTCCACCGATGACAGATACAAATCCAAATACGTCATCACCGTAAATCGGATTACAACATTTAGCCAACCTGAAATCAACTCCCTTCAAATCTTCACCAATAACCAGAACATCTTCTTTTCCTGTAGTATCAATGGGTTGTATTTCATTCGAAAACGTGTCGGCTTTTCGCAATTCCGAGAACTCTGTGATCGTTGGCTTATCCAAATCCAGATAGGCATCGCGCACCACGTGCATATCGAGTTTCTCATGAGCGATTTCCTGATAGAAGTCACTGACAGTTGTGAATCCTTTTTTCTTCGCAAGTCTTGATATTTTGCCATCGTCCAGTTCAATCTTCCAGTTCTTAAATCTCCGGATAATGGTTTCACGACCCATTTCGGCATCCTTAAACTCAACTTCCTTCAATGCCTGCCGTATTTTTGTTTTCGCTTTCGAAGTGGTTACGATATGCAACCATGCCGGATTTGGTTTTTGTGCAGGCGAGGTAAGTACTTCTACCTGATCGCCGTTATTGAGGACATATTTAATGGTCATATTTTTACCATTCACTTTTGCTCCCACGCATTTACAACCTAAAGCCGAATGTATGGAAAAAGCGAAATCCAATGCAGTTGCCCCCTTTGGTAGTTTATGCAAATCCCCGTTTGGAGTAAAAACAAATACTTCTTTATCGTACAGGTTCAGCTTGAATTCATCCATAAAGTCAACGGCATTTAATTCAGGATTTTCAAGTATCTCACGGATACTTTTCAACCATTCATCCATACCTGATTCACTCTTAATCCCTTTATATTTCCAATGGGCAGCAAGTCCTTTTTCGGCGACTTCATCCATACGTATTGTACGTATCTGCACTTCAACCCATCTGCCTTCAGGACCTAATACTGTAGTATGCAGACTTTCATACCCATTTGTTTTAGGAATGGAAAGCCAGTCTCTGAGTCGTTTTGGATTGGGCTGATACATATCTGCCACTATCGAATATGCCTGCCAGCATGCCGCCTTTTCTCGTTCCAGGGGGACATCAAAAATGATGCGAATGGCAAACAAGTCGTATATATTTTCAAAAACAGTGTTCTGTTTTTTAATTTTCGTATAAATAGAATGAATACTCTTTGTGCGTCCTTTTATTTCGAATTTAAAACCCAGTTCATCCAGTTTATCTTTCAACGGAGAGATAAATTCAGAAATAAACTGATCCCTGGAACGCTTGGTTTCGTTCAGTTTATGAGCTATCTCACGATAAATTTCCCGGTTGGTATGTTTTAACGATAAATCTTCGAGTTCGGTCTTTACAGCGTATAACCCCATACGATGTGCCAGGGGGGCATACAAGAACGATGTTTCACGGGCAATGTTCTGACGGTTTTCTTCAGGAAACATGTCTAACGTTCGCATGATTTGTAAATGTTCGGCAATGATGATCAGAATTACTCTGACATCTTCTGCAAATGTAAGAAAGAGTTTTCTGAAGTTTTCTGTTTCGAGGGATGCATTACGGGCATACAATTCACCCACACGAATCATCCCCTGAATGATAGACGAAACCTGAGTATTAAATTTGGATTCTATATCGGAAATACTGAGTTGTTTATTTTCAACTAATTCATGGAAAAGAACGCTCAAAACAGCCGATTTACCTAATCCGATTTCTTCCAGGATGATCTGGATGATTTGCATCTTATCAGAGATTGATCGGCCCGGAGCTATTCCTTCTTGTGGGAAAAGAGCATAATATTGCTTTATTATTCCTCTTAATTCCTTTCTTTCATCATAGGTGAACAAAGAGGGGTATAAACCTATTAGTTTTTTATATTGTTTTCGAAACGAGGATTTAGTTGTCGTGTTCATAATTTTGTCAATCAGGAAATGTATAACTGAGATAATTAATGAGTGATCGATCTTTTTTTGAAATTTGATTTAGAATCTGTAAATTTAAAACTAATAAAAAAAGTAATCAAATTTCTTCTTTCAAATGGAAATGATTATATTTAACTTGTTCATTGCCAATGCAACTTACTTTAAAATAATCTAATAGAAATATTCAAGTATCATAAACAGTTTCCTTGGATTTAATTCTTTGTAAATATTAATTCCAATCAGGTTGTCGATATGATTTTAATATTAAAATTAATCAGAACCAATTTTCAGGTATTCCTAGATAAATCAAAATTGCAAGAAAAAGATAAACGTTCAAAATTTTAGCTTTTTCTTTACTTTTTCAATCAAACAACTTTGATCTATTTTCACACAAAGATACGACACAAAATCCAAATGTTTCAAATCCCTGTTTAAAAAAGGCAAAAAATAAGCTTCCATTTTCAAAAGAAAATCAATAAATATGATCAGTATTATGTTGCATTTGAATTTTCTTTTCTAAATTTGCAAAAAAGTAATAACTAAATATCCATTTTATCCTGTTTAAATCCTGACATCCTACAGAAAAATCAACATGGAACAACCAATTGAATCACCTCCGATCAAACAATACCTTCTATCCATCCGGATAAGTCCGGAAGGATTTAATTTAACTGTATTTGATGAATCAAGTGTGCTCCTTTCATCGAAAAAAGTTACAATGTCCATATTTTCGCTTTCGGCCGATGAGATCATTAAGATCATGCTTCCTGAGACGAAACTTAATTACCGGTCGGTACGTTTAATTTATGAATCTGATATTTATACATTTATACCAGCTCCTGTTTTTAAAATGGACGAAGCTGCCGATATGCTTCATTTTCAATTTAAGCCGGATAAAAAGAATCAAATCATACTCAACCGTATCCCTAAATGGCAGACGGTCAATGTTTTTTCAATTCCTAAAACTATCAACCAGGCATTAATCCATTTATTTCCGAACGCTATCATTGAACATCATCTAAGTTATTTTTTAAATGAGTTTGTAAAACTTCAAAGTGAGGACAGAATGTATATCGGGGTCCGTTCAAACATGATGGATATAGTGGTTATTTTAAATGGCAAAATTCAATTAATAAATAGTTATAATTTCAATACACCTGAAGATTTTACCTATTACACACTTAATCTTTTTGACAAATTACCTCTTGACTCTGAAAAATGCAATGTGGTTTTGTACAATTCGGACAAAAGACCCGAACTTCAAAAAACGCTGGAAAAATATCTTGAAGTAATAAGAGGTGAAAAAATTGTCATATAATTTATACCCATTTCTATTAATTAGAAAGAAAGAAGGTTTATCATCTTAAGATACAGATTTATACAAAATTCAATCAGATGAACCATTCAGATTAAATGTCAAAACTAACTGAGATAAATTACCTGCTCACCGAAACAATTAACTACTTACTAGAAACAATAAATATGCGAATCATTAGTGGACAATTCAAAGGACGTCGTCTGCAAGTCCCTACAAACATAACAGCCCGGCCGACAACCGACTTTGCCAAAGAAGGATTATTTAATTTATTAAATAATCGCATTGATTTTGAAGGCATCGATGTACTTGATTTATTTGCCGGAACAGGCAGTATTGGTATAGAATTCATTTCAAGGGATGCCAAAAGTGTTATCAGTGTTGAGCAAAACGAAAGGCACAGTGCTTTTATCCGTAAAGTTTGCGGCGAATTGAAAATAACCAATTTATCGCTTATCAAAACAGATGTTTTCAAATTTATCGATACCTGTCACAGTCAATTCGATATGATTTTTGCTGACCCTCCTTATGAATTAGAGCAGCTGGCACAGATACCTGATTTAATTTTCACCAAAAAACTTCTAAAAGAAGAAGGTCTTTTCGTATTGGAACATTCATCAAAAAACAATTTCGAACAACATCCCCACTTTGTCGATCACCGCAATTATGGCAACGTCAATTTTAGCTTCTTTCAGTAAAAAATAAAAAACTATAAGTCTGTGCCTTGAAAATTCTTATAAATTTATTTCCCCTAGAAATAACTAATAAAGCATTTTGAAAATAATTTTATAATAATGATCTCAGTTTAAATAAAAAATTTTAGAATACTAATCAATAAACAATTATAAAAAGAAAATGAAAAGGATCCTGTTTTTCGTTTTTGTGTTCTGTTTCATTCATCTAACCATGAAGTCACAGCAAATTATTCAGATCCCGGTTCAGACTAAAACAGCGAACGGAATAATTGAAGGGTTTAAAGACAGTAAAACAGGGCTTCAAATGTATTATGGAATACCCTTTGCCAAACCGCCGGTTGGAGAACTACGATGGAAAGCTCCACAGGCACTTGAAAACTGGCAGGGAGTATTAAAGACTGACAAATTCGGACCAAAGCCTATGCAGACGGAAGTCTTTGGTAAAATGAATTCCAGACTGGATACAATGAGTGAAGACTGTTTATATCTCAATGTATGGACTCCCACAGTAAAAAACAAGAAACTATTACCTGTATTGGTTTATTTCTTCGGTGGTGGATTTGTAGCCGGTGATGGAGCTGAACCCAGATATGATGGTGCTGTTATGGCACAGAAAGGAATAGTGGCAATAACTGTAAACTACCGTTTGAATATATTTGGATTTTTTTCATATCCTGAACTAACAGCAGAGGCTCCTTACAAAGCATCAGGCAACTATGGATACCTGGATCAGAATGCAGCATTAAAATGGGTACAACGCAACGTAAGCGCTTTTGGAGGTGATCCTAAGCGAGTCACTATAGCCGGCGAATCAGCAGGTTCAATTTCGGTCAGTGCGCAAATGGCTTCTCCCTTATCAAAAGATCTTATAGCAGGGGCCATTGGCGAAAGCGGGGCTGCCATTCATCCTACACTGGCTCCGATTCCATTAGCAGAAGCCGAAAAAACAGGAGTAGAATTTGCTGAAAAAGCCGGGTATACTTCATTAAAAGCACTAAGGTCCTTATCGGCAAATGAACTGATGGACAGTTATATTAAATCAAAACGCTTTGGATTTCCGGCTGTAATTGATGGATATTTTTTATCTAAATCACTTTCTGAGATATTTAATGCACAGGAACAGGCACAGGTTCCGCTGTTGGTTGGATGGAATTCAGCCGAAATGAATGGCATGTCTTTCATGTACGGCAAACCATATACCGGTGAGAACTTTATCAGCAGGGTAAAAGAAACTTATCCAAATGAATACGAGGAAGTTTTAAATCTGTATAAACATACTACAGAAAAAGAAGTGGAGCTATCGGCAACAGAATTAGCATCCGAAAGATTCATTACCTATAGTACCTGGAAATGGTTTGATCTGCAACGAAAGAACAGTTCACAGGCTGTTTACCGTTATTTGTTTTGCAGACCACGACCTCCATTTAAAGATCGGGCATTAAGTTCCGGACTTGCAGGAGGGATTATTAAACAAGATCAAACTCCAACTCCACGCATCAAACCTTTAGGGGCTTCACATGCAGAAGAAATAGAATATTGCATGGGTAACCTGTATCTGGCTCCTGAATATGATTGGGAAAAGGAAGATTATATTGTTTCTGAAACAATGTTGAATTATTTTGCCAATTTTATAATTGCAGGGAATCCGAATGGTAAAAATCTGCCTGACTGGCCAACAGTAAAACCTACAGAACCGAATCCTCCTGTCATGATGATTGATGTTGTATCAAAAGCAGTAAACGCACAAAATGATAATCGTTTTTTATTTCTGGACAGGAATTATAAAAACAAATAAAACCATGAAACCACTTACTGTTTTTTTTAAACAGATTTACCTTCTCTAAAAGATGGTTCATAATTTAGTTGCAGGATTAAAAAAGAGGTTAATCAATCTACTAAAAATCAGGGAATAATCAATTTATTGCTAAATTGCATTCCATTTCATATATAAATCCGAAATCAACAATGGATAAAACCGAATTACTGAAAAAACTAAAAAAATCATTTGATGAAGGGAAAATAACTCACGATGAATTATTGAACGAACAACAGAAAATACTAAACGAATCAGGAACCTCGGGTATTGCAAATGAAGAAAGTGAATATAAATCTTTAAAAGCAAATAAATTCAAATTAGGATCACGTAAAGACATTTGGTATGCATCAATTCTTGCCATAGTATTACTCTCTTTAGTATATTTATTTACAGATGGATTTAAGATGCTTAAAACAGATAAAATCTCAAAAAGATCATTACCGTTTGTAAATGTTTATTTTGAGGATGAAGAAGTTTATCCTGTATATTTAAAATATTTAAAAACAAGTGGTCAGGGATTAATGGAGCTTACAATAACGAATCCTGATATTAGAGCTAAAACCGTCAGGGTTTCGTATGGATTCCCAAAATTTGGAGGTTTAGAAACCCAAACTGTGCATTTAAAAAGTAGTAGTGTCCGGAAAATTTCCATAACACCCTATTCAACCAATTTTAAGGAAGTGTCAACACCTGTAAATTCAGCCTTAATCGTAAAAGTTATTGATGAGCAAAACACTCAACTATATTCTGAGCAGTGGAGCATTAAGATTAATTCGTTTGATGAGATGCCATGGAAAATAAAAAACAGTGATTGCAGTCATTTAATTGCATCCTGGGTAACTCCAAAAAGCAGATTAGTGAATGATTTAATTCGCAAGACAGAAGTGGAAACCGGAGGAAAAATAAGTTCGGTCAGAAATATGAATGATGAAGATTTTACAAATCTGGTTAAAGCACTGTTTAATACGGTAAAAGATGAAAATATTTCATATAATACCAATACTATTACTTTTGGAGAAGGATCAGCCCAACGAATAAGGGAACCAGAACTTACATTAAGATCAAAATCTGCATCAAGTATAGATGGGTCTGTCCTTTTGGCTTCTCTGTTTGAGAATGTGGGGTTAAGGCCTTATATCGTGATTTTATCCGAACATGCAATTGTCGGGGTGTCACGTCCGGATCAGGTAAATGACAGGATTTATATAGAAACTACATTATTAGGCAGATCAACCATTGAAAGTATACTGTCCTTTGAATCAACATTCACTGCAGCAACAAATGCCGGTAAAGAAGCTTATAACAAAGGATACAGCAGGTCGGTCAATCAAAAGAGCGGAATATTTACGGTAGTCGATATAAAAAAGGCTAGACGTGAAGGGGTTTTACCCATTTACTAATGGAATCAGTTTTATTAAGTATTTTTCCACCTGATAACGGTTTTGCAAACAACAATTGAAAACAGAAAGCCGACCGGAAATAATTATCCGTTCGGCTTTTTGTTTTCAAATATTCAACAAAGTAAAAATTCATGAATTAAACAGTTCATCATTCCTTTAACTTATTCATCATTATATCATATCGACACATCTTTGCCTTATTGTTTTTTCAAAACAAAAGCTGTTCGGGCAGGAATATACAATTTCAACCATTCTTTGCCAGTTGGATCTTTAGGTGTCGGTAAAGTGATATGAATTATCTCTTCATCTATTAAATTGAACCCTCCGAAAAGTGTTTCATCGGTATTCAGTACGGTTTTATAAGAACCTTTATCAGCAAGAATACCATAATCGGTAAATGAATTTGTACCATTGAAATTGAAGACAAAGATCAAATCACCTCTTTGATAAGCCAATACCTGGTCATCTTCTTTGCTCCAGAGTTGTTTTACAGGTAATACATTAAATTCATGAACTGAATTAATTAATCCTATCATGGAACGATCGAATTCACCCAATGCATTATACAGGTACTTTTCATTATCCACTAAATCCCATTGACGGCGGGCATATTTGTTAGACCATCCGTTCCCTTCACGTGGAAAATCTATCCACTCGGGATGTCCGAATTCATTGCCCATAAAGTTTAAATATCCGCCATTAATGGTAGTTGCAGTTATAAGTCGGATCATTTTATGTAACGCCACACCTCTGTCTACGACTAACGTACTGTCACCACGACGCATATGCCAGTACATTTCAGAATCAATCAAACGGAATATAATGGTTTTATCACCCACTAATGCCTGATCATGACTTTCGGCGTAACTGATAGTTTTTTCATCGGCACGACGATTCGTCAATTCCCAGAAGATAGTACTGACATTCCAGTCTTCGTCTTTCACTTCTTTAATCAATTTAATCCAGAAATCGGGGATACCCATAGCCATCCGGTAATCGAAGCCAATACCACCATCTTCCACTTTAGTGGCTAATCCCGGCATTCCGCTTACTTCTTCGGCAACTGTAATCGCAGTTGGATTAACTTCGTGAATTAGTTTGTTGGCAAGAGTCAGGTAGCAAATCGCATCACCATCCTGATTCATATTATAATAGGATTCGTACCCATTGAAATCTTCACCCAAACCATGGCTTCGATACAACATGGAAGTAACGCCATCAAAACGATAGCCATCGAACTGATATTCCTCCAACCAGAATTTGCAATTAGAAAGCAGAAAATGGAGTACGGAAGGTTTAGCATAATCGAAGCAAAGTGAATCCCAGGCTGGGTGTTCACGTCGTGCTCCTCCGTGAAAATACTGATACGGAGTTCCGTCAAAACGGCCTAATCCCTCAATTTCATTCCGAACGGCATGTGAATGGATGATATCCATGATGACAGAAATGCCCATTTCATGAGCATCATCAATCAAATGCTTCAGTTCTTCGGGAGTACCAAATCTGGATGATGCAGCAAAGAAACTGGAAACATGATACCCGAAAGAGCCATAATACGGATGCTCCTGTATAGCCATAATCTGAATGCAATTATACCCATCCTTAGAAATGCGGGGAAGAACGGTAGTACGAAATTCTTCATAAGTCGAAACTTTCTCTTCAGCACTCGACATTCCAATATGACATTCGTAAATAAGGAGAGGTTGCGTTTTTGGTTTGAAATTTTTTATTTTAAACACATAAGGTTGGAAAGGACTCCAAACCTGTGCACTGTAAACTTTTGTTACATCATCCTGCACCACTCTTCGGGCCCATGCAGGAATCCGCTCACCACTTCCACCGTCCCATTCGACTAATAATTTATATAGCTGGGTATGTGCCATTGCATAATCAGGAAGACGTATTTCCCAAATACCATTTTGAAGCCTTTTCATTTGATAATCGGGATGGCGCTGCCAGTTATTAAAATCACCAATTAAAAAAATGGCAGTAGCATTTGGTGCCCACTCCCTGAAAACCCAACCATCAGGCAATCGGTGTAAACCGAAATACAAATATCCGGAAGCAAAACCTGATAAAGTCTGTCCTTCAACCACTAACTTCTTTTCTACACTTTCGAAATACTCGTATCGTCCGTTAATAGCACCTGCAAAAGGTGCTAACCATGGATCGGATTTAATTATAGCCAGATCTTTCATATGTTCGTAATAACAATAAAATCAGTTGAATGAAATACGTTTAAATCTAAATTTAAAGAATGAATTACAAATAACTGATAGTGTAAACTATCAATTACCCGGCATTTTTTTAGTACTTTCTTTGCTTTCTGTTGATAAGCTTTCGAAAGATGATTATTCAATGTTATGGCTTAGGGTATTGTTACCGGCAAAAAGAGTAACAAATAAGAACAAAGATACTTACAAAATAATTAAAATTGGAGCTTCCATTATATATTATTTACCAAATGAATGCTATAGCAATACTTTTACAATGATTTTTTTATGCTTTCCTACTGCAATACCCGGTTGATGTCCATCTGTCGGAAAGAAAATGACAAATTCAAATGGCTGGACATTCAGAAGATTTGACGCTTTATCTCCATAAAAAGAAATATCTTTTTCAGGGTTATACTTTTCGGTGGTATCTTTCAACTTATTACCGGCAAGCCAACCCATTGTTTCAGGAGCAGTAACAGGCACCTGAATATCAATATACAATTTATGAGATTCTAATCGTGCAGTTTCAGCGGTCCTTCCCGTAATTTCAACAACACTGACGAACAGATTCGAACCATCCAATTCAATTTTACCAATTGGAAGGTTTATTAAATCTGTATTATTTAAAAAATCGAAAGCTTGTTTAAAACGGGGATGTATTAATTCGTACAATCCTGAATTTACTAAAGTATCTAATATCATATATTTTGCTTAATATTTCGTTCTGTAAATTCTTACTTATCACCTCAATACCGCATTTTTCTCTTACCTCTTATTCCTTACCTCTTACTTCTTACCTCTCATTCCTCATTCCTCATTCCTCCTTTATTCATCATCTCATCAACCGTGTAATTCAGGAATCGGTTAAAAGGATAAGCGCATTTTGCAATAGCACCTACCTGAGCAACAAAATCAGAAGCATGAAGAATCGTTTCATCCAGTTGATAATCCACCAGATAATGTTTAAGTTTAAGTAATTCTGCTTCGGGGAAATCCTTAGGAAAACCGCGGGGAACTGTTTTTAATTTATCTTCCTCAAAGAATCGTGTGAAATACTGCGAAAATTCAGGATTTGATCTGATTTCATTCAGTTCTTCAATATTATCATATACACTTTGACGTAAAGCCTTCAACGTGGTTGAATCGGGACACCAGACTCCTGTTGAAATAAAACTTCCCGCCGGATCAATATGCAGATAATAACCGGCACGTTGGCTTTTACGGCCACCGGAAGAAGCAACATAAATACCGAAATGGGTTTTATAAGGTGTTTTATCGTTCGAAAAACGGGTGTCACGATAAATGCGGAAAATGCATTCTTTCACTTCAACATGTTTAAGATCCTCATCAAACGTGGAAAGTTCTGTAATCAGCTCTTTACACATTTTTTCAAATTCAGCACGAGCCTGATCGTACCTTGCCTTATTTTCGGCAAACCATTCACGGTTGTTATTGACTTTCAACTCACTTAAAAACTGAAGTATTTTATCGATATCCATACTGTATAATTTTTAGTTTCACAAATATAAGGCAAAAATAAGACAAAAAACGGGTTCCTATCCTTTTTTTTAAATCAGGACTATATTTTGTGGAAAAATGATTACTTTTGTAGTCTAATTGGAAAGAGTATCAGTCTGCAAATGAATATATATACATTTGAATAACAGACGTTTTACTGTTTAAGAATAAAGTTAAAAACATAAAATGAAAAATCGGATAAATCAACTGTTGGATGAAATCAACCAACTTACCGCTTCGAATCAAGAAGAACTGGAAACACTACGGATTAAATTTCTAAGCAAAAAGGGAGAAATATCAACCCTTTTCAATGATTTCAGGAATGTTGCCAATGAAGAAAAAAAGGAAGTCGGTCAATTGTTGAATGAGTTGAAAGATTTAGCACAGAACAAGATAACTGAATTGAAAGAAAATTTCAACAATGCTAACAAGACAGAACAGAAAACAGATTTAACGAGAAGTGCCGACCCGATAAAATTGGGTACCCGACATCCCCTTTCGCTTGTCAAACATGAAATGATTGATATTTTCTCACGCATCGGATTTACCATTGCCGAAGGACCTGAAATTGAAGATGACTGGCATGTATTTGGTGCATTAAACTTTCCACCTGAACATCCGGCACGTGATATGCAGGACACCTTTTTTATCGAACAGAATCCTGATGTATTACTACGTACACATACTTCTTCGGTACAATCACGTATTATGGCTACCCAAAAGCCCCCTATCCGCATGATTTTCCCCGGACGTGTTTACAGGAATGAAGCAATTTCTTCTCGTGCACATTGCTTTTTCCATCAGATTGAAGGACTTTACATTGATAAAGATGTGTCGTTTGCCGATCTGAAACAGGCTCTTATGTATTTTGCAAAAGAAATGTTTGGTCCGGACACACAAATACGCTTACGCCCTTCTTATTTCCCTTTTACCGAACCGAGTGCTGAAATGGATATTTCATGCAATTTGTGTGGTGGAAAAGGCTGTCAGTTTTGCAAACATACCGGTTGGGTTGAAATCCTTGGTTGTGGCATGGTCGATCCGAATGTTCTTGAAAATTGCGGAATAGATTCTAAAGTTTATTCCGGATATGCTTTTGGTATGGGTGTAGAACGTATCACGAACCTGAAATATCAGGTAAAAGATTTACGAATGTTTTCTGAAAATGATGTCCGGTTTTTACAACAGTTTGAATCAGCGTATTAATCAGGGATAAGTAGGGATGATTAATTCCGTTTGTCATTTATTTCAATATTTTGTAAGTATATAGTCACTCGTTGATGCAATTAAAGTTGCCAAAGTAAACAATATGTATTACCAAAGTTTAAGAAAATCATCCTCTTTAAAAATCCAACTTTCGCCCTATGCTGATCATCTTACCATCACAAATCAAGGTAATACTCAGGTAGGCATGACTATGCGGGTTACATTTTAAGAAGAGTTTTGATTATAAAATAAAAGCTTGCTGCACATGATGTAGCAAGCTTTTTCTTTAAATACATGAAACTATTTAACGGATTCTTTTACTCTTTTTTTAATAGGTTACCTCCCCCCCTGCTCTCACAGGCTTCACCTCTACTCTAAACAGGTGGAAGTTGTATTAGTAAAAGGGAATTGAATAGGGTAAAACTTATTATTAAATTATATGTTTTTCTAAATTTCATTTACTTAATTATCACCGGAAGGGAAGTTATCGAGATATGTTTCATTTTTATATTTGAGAAATAGTCTGGTTGAAAATACAATTTCGTCACCTTTTTCAGTTTCCTGATAACCGTCGGACAAAGCATTCACCCAATTTTTCTCAAAGCCATCACACCATAAGGCAAAAGAAACCGTATCAAAAGGTTTATTCTGAGTCATTGAATCATCTAGTCTTCTGATAAATTCAATCCAGCGAGGTAAATAATAACTACGTATTAGACCATTCCACTGCCGGCTGGAGTAATCGGTCAGTCCACCCCCTGCGCTGTGCCAGGTTGTGATAATTTCGCGTGCATTTCGTTCGTAATACTCTTTTTGATCTATACTGCCTCCCCATCGCCGGGCATCTGCCAGCCATTTACCAAGTAAGAATTCATGACGAGTACCAAGGAGAGTATCAATCTCCATACCAAGGGTAATAAATCCGGAAGCATATTTTCTAAATAAAGGAATGTTTTTTTGTTTGTATGCCTCCATCATGTTGCGATGTAACGTCCGTCCATAATTTCCTAACATCTGTCGGGTAAGATTAACCACATCAAACCGGTATGCATCAGTACGTTTTGATGTTGCATCTGCATGTAGCATTTCGCTTAGAGCTTTGGCTAACTGAGCATTTTTATAAGGAATAGTGGTATTAGTACTCCAGAAACTTTTTGTCAAATCCAATACCGGTGATACCTGATAAATAATACTGTGGTTATGAATTCCTATTGCCGGATTAATAAGAATATCCGTTTTAAGCATTTTCCAGCCATCTATTACCGACTGATCGTAATGGCCTGCCCTACGAAGTGCATACTCATTCACCCAGGTATCCAGATTAAAAGACACATCGGAATGCCAGGGTATTTCCATTACCAGTTCATAAATTTCAGGATTTACATTAATGCCTTCGAGTGTAGAGCCGACTCCAATACAGTTTGATACATTGGGCAAACTGACCATCCGTTTTGACACTTTATCCAGGGGTGCATCCAAATGAGTATTTCCTCCAAAATTACCCAGATAACACCAGATAAAAGGTGCTCCGTAGAAATTCTGCGACTTTTTGAAATACTCTTCTTCTTCACAAACATAATCCAGGAAGATGAGTTTTCCGTTGGGGACGGCATGAATCATAGCCTCAAGTCGCGGTTGGGTCCAATGTGTGGAATCGTAATAAAAAGTCCAAGACATTTGATACCATATTGCATCTTTATCTGCATTTGACATGCTCTCAAAGATTGTTTTTCCTACTTTAGCCAGATATTCAGGATTCCAGCTTGGTGGATCAATTTCATTAAAGGGATCAGCCGAATAAAGATGGTTGGTTCCATACATATTTTGTTGTTCAATAAGGAATCGTTTTTGTATCTCATTAAACAAAGTATCTGTGGGATCCAAAAAATAAGTTGTGAACTCTTTTGCCATTCCACCCCAACCCGGAGCAATCTGTGCAATCTTTGCTTCAGGATGAATTCGTTTAAAATTCTCAGGTACATGACCTGCAAAACCAGGCAGTATTGGTTTCATACCCAGCCCTCTTGATCTATTCAGAATTTGCTGTTGTAACTTTTGTTGGCCCACAATGTATTCTTCCGGTAATGGTCCGCCCCATTTATCCATATTTGCCATTCGATGCCATGGTAAATGAGCTGGAGCTGAAAAATAGGTGCGAATTTCGACATCCGTCATTCCAAACGATTTCCATACTTTAAGCCAAACTGCTTCCTGTCCTGCCAGCATAAGCGGACGATTTACCCCGTTCATAGCCATCCAATCGATAAAACGTTCCCATTGATCCCACTTCCAGTAAACAAAAGTATACCCAAACGTGCAAGTATTGTTAAAAAACCGTTCTTGTGCACTACAGGTTCTATGAATCTTAAAATTGGGCATGGGCAATTTTCCTGAAATTTTCACTGGTTTTATTGCCTGCCAGTCATAACTGATATGGGCAACTTCTTTTAGATACCAGTTGAATGCTGTTGCTATTGAGATACCATTATTGCCGCGCAGTATGATTTTCCCCTTTTTGGAAGCTTCAACTTCAAAAACATCACTCCCATTTTCAGCTGCTATTATATTAACAACAAAATCATTGGAATGTCCTTCCAGTACCCTGTTGATAAGAGCTGTCGATTCACGAATTGTTTCTGATTCCTGACTGTACAGAGCAAGGAAGGGGATTACTACAGCAATAAAAATGATTTTTGATTTCATACTTTTGATTTTAACACAACAAGCATACAATTATTTTACAAAGGATAGTTTTTTCAATTTTCTGTATTCAAAATAAAATACGAATTAAATCTCTTCAAAGTTTCTTACTGCTTTTAATTTACCGAAACAGGCAGTATTTTTTTTGTACCTATCTGCTTTCTAAGAATATATAATACTGAATATTCGAACTTTTGCTATGAATATTTTTGAAAAGCACAGCATAATTGGATAACGTAATCGGTTTATTTGAACTTGATTCTTTTTTGAAAATAATATGGTTGACTTACCGTGGTATCGTCTTTATAAATAGATTATTATCTGCATAACTTATGCAATAAATGGATTGTTTCTTTTAAAAAAAAGTAGCATCCTTTTACTTTAGTGGAATATATTGTTACCATAATAGAACGAACAAAGCTATTATACAATTATGGACAAGATTTTGTTCAGCAGAATAACAATTTCACCAAAAATGTCAATATTTCGAATCTAAATTGAAGGTAATAGACATAGGCACCAATCAAGTTCTACATTACCAAATTAAATATCTATCCGCACGAGAAACAATGGTTCACAATGGAAATAAATATTTTAATAATTTTATTGGTTTTGAATTTTTAAATTGCCATTAAGTGATTGAATGTTATGTCCTTTCTTAGAGTATTTAGTATCCTTGTGACTCAAATATCGGATTAAATCAGTAAGATAAGTCAAAATACTTAATAGCGATTTTACAGGTATATCCTGCTTTTATAATCTGATTTTCCATCTTAACGGGAACCTTGTAAAAAAAAAAGGCTTGTTTCGAGCCGGTTTGCTTCACCATTCGTTTGGGTATCGTCCACATCCGGTTTTGATATAATCAATATATAAGCATTATATAAACAAATAATAAGCAATTAATAAGCATATTTTATTTAGATATTGATTATTAATTGCTTTGTTATTATTTTGAACCTGATTTATTACTTTTTTTATGTAAATCGGATGCGAACGAAAAGTGGAGGGAAGCCGGACGGGATAAAGTGGTTAGGGATTAGGGATGAACGATGAGGGATAAGCGATAAGGGAAGAGCGAGTCTTCAAATTAGATATTCTAATATAAAGTATTTAATTTAAGGACTTTAATTATAGAAATTTTTGTTTAACTGAATTACTTAGAGGAATTGTTGCAAAACAGAAAAGATAAAAATAGTCATGAAGGCACAAATGCACAAAGTTTCGCTAAGAAAAACACGAACTAAATGGCATTATATTATAACCCTGATTTACCTAATTAAAAAGGAAACCACATTTCCGACAAGTAGGAATCTGAGTTAGTCACAATAGATCACAATGGAATTAATGGTTTTAGTAATCTTTAGTGATTCAAAAAATTAAATGAAATGTTTTGAGTAGAAACCTCAATAACCCAAAAGGGTTTTA
>Ga0302285_10000524_pt1 | contig 20898 bp, 4 predicted proteins | sample III_Fen_E2_2_FD_200455 | JGI IMG/M metagenome (GOLD analysis project Ga0302285, IMG submission 200455) | Peat permafrost microbial communities from Stordalen Mire near Abisko, Sweden - III_Fen_E2_2 | ecosystem: Environmental > Terrestrial > Soil > Wetlands > Permafrost | place: Sweden: Abisko... | reverse complement strand
TTCGATGTTCGTAAGAATATTCAAAAATAATCAGAGTTTTACACTTGGAAATATGAAAATATTTTACATCCATCATTTTTTTGTTTTTTCTCCCATTAATTTCTAAAAATAATTTATTGATATTTGCTGCTTTCATCTTAGTACCATCTTAGATAGGTCTTCCTTAAATTAACCTGAACAACAACAACAATGATCTACTCAATAGAAGCCAACTATCAGCTACAAAGCAATCCGTTGTGTCATTCAAAGGCAGACCTACTTCAGCTGCTGGTAAGTTAGCATAAAAAATCACTTTATTTCAAATACCCATGAATTAGTAGTTCAATTTACACTAACTCCTATCCTCTATTTGACCTTTCCTTCTTTCCCAAACGCAGCTACAATAAACGAGAACAACAACAATCTCAACTAGAGCAATCTGCAGTAATCCTTTTCTTCGACAGCTAAAAAGTTCTGAAAAAAACGTAAAGAACACAAAAATATGGTAGTTAAATATTGTTCAGTTTTCATTCACAACGATCTCAATGAACTCATAAACAAAATACCAAATATCACACACATCCTCAAACATGCACAGACAACATAACACAGGAAACACCGAATAAGAGAAGCACAAAACGAAATTATATTTTATTAGGCAAATTTTTACAAAAATTATGTTTTCATTTCACCCAATGCTGGTAGCAACCAATGCATGATGTAATAAGACCTAATGTACCGACGAGCATTTCAGGAACCAATCCGTTGTTTATGTACCATGTTGCGATCTGTTAAAGAGAATAAATCAATAAAAAACAGTTAGAAAGATATTAAAAAGGATAACAATGTAAATACAATAACAATAAGAAGAAAATTAATTCTTTTTTACAGGGATATCGAGGATAACACGAGATAGTTCAGTGAAACATGCCTTCTGTTCTAGTTTAGCCTTTTTTACATAGCTCTCGTCTTCTTTCTGAGGAAAAACAGGAAAAAGGAATGCAAATTAAATTATTATTTTCTCATAATAATTTTTATTCTTTCATTCTCCATCTTCTTCCTTTTATGATTATTAACCCTTACCATTACTACTTCGAGCTCTTTAGAGATCTTAAGGAACAAGAGCTCATATGCAATAGTGGAAAATAGGGCCAGTAACCAGCTAATATATCCATAGCGCTCCATTTTCTTCTTCAATGCTTCTTTGTTCAGTATTCCTATCTGCAGGATACAGAAAATATTTAAAAATACTTATGTTTTCTTGCTGCTATTTCTGTTATTACCCTGCTTAACCAGACAAGATGATCGCAGAGATAGTATATAATCAGTAGGGAGTCTTTCGCAGCTTTAAATGCTAGGAGAGACTTTGTTTCGTGAGGCTTTCTGCTGCTTGCATGGAGTATCTTCCTTATAGCTAGGATTACCTGCATTAAATTGCCGACGGGCTTTCCGATTCGTAATACCTAATCATTTTTGTTGTTTAACATAAAATCACATTTGAGTTTGAATCAGCTAATCTATTGCGCTGATAGGGTTTGCTTTTATCTCAAATAATATTTTCCTTTCTCTCTCCCTGATTTACTTTCCTAGTCATGCTCATAGTATTAGCTAGTTTCTCCATTTTCTGTAAGCGCTCGCATTGGGAAGGTACACCATTCTTACGTGTACTCTTTTCGACTGACGCAACTAGCATACCGATGTATTAAATGAGTCTGCAAGTCTAAGAATGAAGAAAATACTATAAAACAACTGCTCTTTGTTTATCGTTATGTTACTTTGTCTCTTCCTTGCGTTGAGCTCAGAAAAGTTGAAACTTTCCTAAGAAGTATCCAATCATGAGCCATTTTTTAGATAAGACTTCTTTTTGTTCTTGGTGTTCTGCGCGCCGATTTAGTGATCTTGAAATAGTATGTGATTTTTTGCTAATCAAGAAGAGAAATTAAATACCTTCAACGAATTTATTAAATTATTGCACTGGATGACGATCCACAAGAAATTTACAGGATTTTACTAGAACTCCCCAGGGAAAAAAACATACTAAAAACAAAAATAAAGATACTCTAAATCTTTGTTTGATTTTGGATTGTACACATGTATCATGCATTAGGAGAGAACTTTCATGCTGAGGGGAGAATTAATTTGATAGTAAAAGGAATATGATTATTTTTGAATTTTGTTAATTAAACAAAATCGCTTTTTGTTCGTCTCTTCAAGGAACTAATTTGAGAAAAGAAATAATATGATATGATTTGAAGAAGATCGATTTTCAAGATCATTTGTGATCCTTTAACTTAAAAATAAATTGTTTAGAGTTTCTTAAAAGAAATAATAAAAAGTTAATTGAAAAGGGAAACTACTACTTTCCCTAAACCGTTTCTAAGATTCTAAAATAGATATGGAAGTTAAAAAATAATAATAATTAGAATCAATTTTAAATAGAAAGGATAAAATCTCTTTTTTGCTTTATTATTGATAAGCAGAAATCTGACTGCTAAAATGCAGTGTAAATGATAAAGCTGAGTCGATTAATTATGTCAGCAAGATACCTATTATTAGAATAATATGAAATCAGTTGAAATTAGTAGAAAGAGCAATCTAGGAAGATAGAGAGGCTTATTAATGAAATAAAAAGAAACCTGATTCTATTAATTTCTGAATACAATCGTGGTTTGTGATTTTGTGGAAATTTTAATATTTTAAGAAATCATAGCTCAACATTATTTAATTTTCCTTCAAACAAAAACAATTCATTGATAACAATCTGACAATCAAACCAATAAATATTTCTGAAAATGAGTGCACCATCTGATGAAATTGCAAACCAAACCAAAAACTGCAGCCTTAGCCTTCAGTCCATAGAGAAGTTTATAGCCTTGATGGCAACCTAGTAGACAGAATACTCTCACTTCAGCTACAAAGCAAACGGGCCCTTCGCGCTAGTGCTCAGAGCTAAAAAGAAAGCTATTGCAGAGGTTGCTCTAAAAGTACTTGAATGCACTGATCACACAGATTGCTAGATTTAAGGCATGGAGAGAGAGTATGCCATACGGAAATAACTTCCTTCTAGCGATTACTTTATGTCGATTTAGGATTAATTCTTCCTCACAGAAATGGAGAAAAGTGCTGAATAGGGTAAAATTGAGGATTCAAATACTGATCGGAAGGTCTATTTTGTCTAGGAAATGGAGTTGTGTTAAGGAAGCTTACATGATACTTTAGCATTATTCTGAGAACAATAAGGATTCTCCTTCTGAAGCCTTTAAAGAATTGTTAGCGATTCAAATGCTTGATGCTGCGAACCTGCTGCATTAAAAGCACATAGCTCATGGAAATATCACAACACCGCACTTCCTAATCTCATCAAGCTAAGACTATCCGGTTCTCCTGAAACTGTGTAATCTTCGATTTACCTCTCCTGTTAACCCCATAAACCCAGAGAATTCGGTATCCGAAAATGAATCCCAAAACAGAATGCCTCCTATGAATGAGATCTAAAGAGATTGCCTTGAATAAGATCTTGTTTCCTTGGGGAAATTCTCCTTCAGTTGGATATTATTGGTGCTATTTTTGATTACTCGACAATCTTTAAAATAATGCTTGCTTAGATTGACTTAATAACCATGTATGAAACCCATCAGCTCAATCAAAGTACTTTGATTTACAAGATAGCATGCTTTTTATTGAGTAAGTCAAGGGAGAATAGCTAGAGTGCTCGTTCAATGTTACTGTTGCTTTTTTAGAAACAAACAGAAACTTTGAATATTCCTTTATTTTCAGTCGTTTTGAAGAGACATGTAAACTCTCTCCGTACGAACAAAGCAGAAACCATCAGAGAAATAGGCATTAGAAGAATCTGTCAGGCTCCTTTCATTGTAAAATTCTACGGATGCAAGTTCTTCAAAGATGATAAAGGCAATGAGTTTGTAGTCTATGAACTGGAAAGATGTAAGTACTCACTTATCCAGCACCTGGAATTGTAAAGAATGTATAGAGAACACTCTGATGAATAAAAGAATCTGTTAACCCTTCAAATCGTTGATTCAGTTAGCTTCCTTCACGAGAATCGAATACTCCACAGAAACATCAAACTAGACAGTTTTTTAATCACAGAAAGCGAGTCAGGAGCAGCAGTTGTTAAGTTAGGTAACTTCAGTCATGCAGTTCAATTACAGGATAACTTCGAAGAATTGTTCACTTTAGAAAATCAACAATTTAACACGGAATATAACTCACCTGTGAATTTTATTCTGCAGAGGCATAACAGAGAATCTCCCTTGTATTTTGCACCAGAGAGATGGGAAAATCCAGATCTTTCGACATTCTTCACTGTTAGCTTTTCAGTCGGTCTTTGCATCTTTCTCCTTGTCAACTACCTTGTCTGCTCAGAAGAACAACTTGCTAAGATGCTATCAGTTCCTCTAAAATCTACTGAGATTTGCTTGAATATGAACCCTTAAATTAACACAAAAACATGTTTTAAAAGAATTGCTAAACAGCTACTTATGTTGTAGCCATAATAAAGAAAATCTCTTAGGAATTTGACTGAGAAGTTCACTGCATGTTAGAAAGAAAACAAGGGAAATTCTAAGGATTTAGATGAGAATAATTTTCAATAGCTAATGATGTTAACTTTAGAGGATCACAAGGTATTGGCTGATTTTAAATAAGCCCCAATAGATTTGCTAGTATTTAAAGTGTTTGTCTCAATCTCAATAAATTAAGGATTGGGGAAACTGAGATATCATCTCTCTTAATTTTAATCTGTAATCTTCTCAATCTATCAAGGATCTCACTTAATTGTACAAAAAGTTCAATTTTGACTTTTGAAACTAAATCTCTCCTGTCTCCCTTAGCCATGCTAACCAATTTATCGAGTATTTCACTCAACCTCTTTGAAAATTTGATTGGAGACATTGGAGCATAATCTCTGTTATCTCCATTAGCGAATCTCCTTAATCTCTCAAGCCTAACCTTAAATCTTTCTAGCAACTGGATTGAAGACATAGGAGCGTAAGCTATGTTATCTCCCTTAGCGAATCTTTTTAATCTCTCAAGTCTAACAATAGATCTAGGTATCAATGCAATTGGGTACATAGGAGCGTAATCTCTGTTATTACCCTTAGCGAATCTCCTTAATCTCTCAAGCTTAGCCCTAAATCTAAAAAACAACAAAATTAGGCACATAGGAGCATAATCTCTGTTATCTCCCTTAGCAAATCTCCTTAATCTCTCAAGCCTAACTCTAAATCTAGATTTCAGCCTTATTGGAGATATAGGAGCGTAATCTCGGTTATCTCCCTTAACGAATCTCCTTAATCTCTCAAGCCTAACTCTAATTCTAAGTTACAACCGAATTGGAGACATAGGCGCATAATCTCTGTTATCACCCTTAGCGGATCTCTTTAATCTCTCAAGCCTAACCCTAAATCTTTTTAACAATCCAATTGAAGACATAGGAGCGTAATCTATGTTATCTCCCTTAGCAAATCTACTTAATCTCTCAAACCTAACAATAGATCTAAGTGACAACCGAATTGGAGACTTAGGCGTATAATCTCTGTTATCTCCCTTAGGGAATCTCCTTAATATATCAAGCCTAACACTAAATCTAAAAAACAACCGAATTGGAGACATAGGCGCATAATCTCTGTTATCTCCCTTAGCGAATCTCCTTAATTTCTCAAGCCTAACCCTAAATTTAAGTAACTACAAAATTGGAGACATAGGAGCTTATTCTCTTTTCTATTCCCTCTCCAACTTGATCAATCTTTTAAGCTTAACTCTGTAACTTAGAAATAACTTCAAAACTAAACAAACTGAGCACTTGTTCAAGCTTTATTTTAACATAATTAAAACACTTAGAGTTTTATGATTGAATATGTATTTCTTGGAAAAAAAATTCTTATATAAACATGGCAAACTAATTTAATTGAATTGTTGCTGCTATGATTGTTAAAATTCAAGTGATGTATTTGGGAATGATGATACAAAATAACTTTATGAGAAATTAGGTTTCACTGAACTCCGTCAAGGTTAATACTTTATTAACTATCGATGTATCACTTCTCGAAGATATTTGGTTTGAATTTCAAAATATGTGCTTAAAGATTTATTCATTAGATCCAGGATTATTTTATTCAGCTCGTGTGGCATTCGATTCTATGCTTAATTTACCTAACATCAACAACAATCAAAATCAATACAAATAATGTTAAATAATATTGTTTATTCATTTTTGTTCATAGGAATTAATAATTTAGTGTGATTAGTAAAATCTCTCTTTCATTAATTCATTAAGATAAATATTGAGAAATTTTAATAAGATCAGTTTATTGTAAAAAGGGAACTTAAATTAATGGATATTTTTTTGTTTTAATGCTTCATTTCAACAAAAATGCACAACAAATCCTAAACATACAAAAATAGAAAAGAAATGGGAATTCAAATATTTTAAATAAGAACCCCCTTTGGAGAAAATTCATTTGAACAACAACTTTCATGCATAGTTGAACTTTCTTTTTTGCCCTTTCAAAGAGTTATTTTGGAACTAGCCTTCAAACTTGTCTCTATCATTTCAGAACAACTTTCCTATTGAATCATCACATAATTTAAATCATAAATCTTAAATTAGTAGCTTTTTTGTTACATTGAGAATGCTTTTTGCCATCTTTCCACTCGCCTTCATATCTGTCTCCATTATTCCCAAACCACTTGCCTAAAAAATCATCGAAAAATGTTAGAATCAACAAATCACAAACGAAATCACTTCTTTCTTACCTTATCCATGCAATTTGCCATCCTTCCACTCGCCTTCATATCTGTCTCCACTTTTCCAGAAATATTTACCTATTGAATCATCGAAAAATGTTAGAATCTATTAATCATAAAGTAAATCACTTCTTTCTTACCTTGGCCATGAAATTTGCCATTATTATACTAACCTTCATATCTGTTTCCATTATTCCAGAAAGATTTGCCTATTAAATCACCAAACAATGATAGAAACAACAAATCATAAAGTAAATAACTTCTTTCTTACCTTATCCATGCCTTTTGCCATCTTTCCACTCGCCATCATATCTGTCTCCATTATTCCCAAACCACTTGCCTAAAAAATCATCGAAAAATGTTAGAATCAACAAATCATAAACTAAATCACTTCTTTCTTACCTTATCCATGCAAGTTGCGATCCTTCCACTCGCCTTCATATCTGTCTCCACTTTTTCAGAAATACTTACCTATTAAATCACCAAACAATATTTGAATCAACAAATCATAAAGTAAATAACATCTTTCTTACCTTGTCCATGAAATTTGCCATTATTATACTAACCTTCATATCTGTTTCCATTATTCCAGAAAGATTTGCCTATTAAATCACCAAACAATGATAGAAACAATAAATCCTAAAGTAAATAACTTCTTTCAACCTTGGCCAAAATATTTGTCATCCTTCCACTCACCTTCATATCTGTTTCAATAATTCGAGAACAACTCGCCTTTTAAATCATTAAACAATGATAGAATCAATAAATCATAAAGTAAATCACTTCTTTCTTACCTTATCCATGCTTTTTGTCATCTTTCCACTCGCCTTCATATCTGTCTCCATTATTCCCAAACCACATACCTAAATAATCATTAAACAATATTAGAATCTATTAACTATAAAGTAAATCATTTCTAACTTACCTTGACTATACTTTTTGTCATCTTTCCACTAGCCTTCATATCTGTCTCCATTATTCCCAAACCACTTACCTATTGAATCATCGAAAAACGTTAGAATCTATTAATCATAAAGTAAATCACTTCTTTCTTACCTTGGCCATGAAATTTGCCATTTTTATTCTCCCCTTCATACCTGTTTCCATTATTCCAGAAAAACTTGCCTATTGAATCAATGAAAAATGTTAGAATCACTAAATCATAATGTTAATCACTTCTTACTTACCTTGACCATGCTTTTTGTCATCTTTCCACTCTCGAATCATTAAACAATATTAGAACCTATTAATCATAAAGTAAATCACTTCTTTCTTACCTTGGCCATGCGATTTATCATCTTTCCATTCGCCTTCATATCTGTCTCCATCATTAGAGAAGTACTCACCTATGAAACATAACATAAAAATAATCAACAAATAAAAAATAGCTTTTACAAACCTTATCCATTTCGTTTGTTAATCTTTATCTGTCCTTCATAGCATCCATGATCATATTTTATTGTTAATTTTCTTTTTTAAAAAGAGAATAGATGAAGGCATTGCAATTATAATTAATCTAAAATAAAATAAGAAATCATTTTTAATAAACATCCTCAAAAGAATATGTTTATGATTCCAAATTATTCTAACCAATAACACTGGTCTATTGGTTTGTTCGCTATTCAGGACAATAAATCCCCAAAATAAAGATAACATTTTTTTGTATCATACTTTTTGTAGAAATAGTAATTAATTAATGAGGCTTTGTATTATAAAATATTTAAAATTCAAACAATAATGGTTTTATTGTTCATTTATTAGATTATTTAGCTAGTGTTTTGGGATAGGAATAAGGATAATGAAAGAATTATCGTTAAGAATGAGATCAATCCAAAATTATTCTAACCGAATGAATAAAGAAAGAAACAAAGAAAATACTGTTACGCTAAATAGGTAGGAAGAGGAAGAGTTGGAGGATGGCCAGATTAAAGCATTTTTTGGAGTCCCAAGATATCCTATTCAGGTGGAGTACGATTTTTGGAAGAAAATTACATCATTTAATAGGAGAGTTCCAAGATATTTTAATATCTTAGCTTAGCAATATCTGGAAAGACCCCAAGCTTTATATCACCCATTTGCTTGATATTATTGTTGCTACATATGTTAAAGAGAATCATACCTGCTGCATACTAATTTGATTCAAAATGCACCTTTTTGTTATCCTAAAACTCTTGAGATTTAAAGCAGGAGCTTTCTCCTTTTTTTGTAAAATAATTTCTATTTCCTAGCAACTTCGTTGAGACTCCAAAATCAGAAAATTTGTGAGAGTTATCGGCTGACAGAAGAATGTCTTAAGGCTTACGATCTCCATGGATAATGTTCTTATCCTCCAAATAACTTAATCCTCTAAGAATCTAAATAAAGATTTTAGCAATCTATTAATTACTGGGATTAGGATTAGCTGAGATAAAGGTATCAAAATTTACATTCGGTAAGAAGAATCTATTCTTGAGATCAGAAATTTTTTCAATCGGTTTATCAGAATACTGGGATTGTAGTTCTTTCGTTATGGAAAATTTCTACTCAAAACTATTGTGTTCATTTTATTCCTTGCATACACCATCATAATAGTAACGTTCTCTTAATTAAAATATTATTCTGTGAGCATGACTGCACAAAAGGATCCACGTCTAAGCATGTGCACCATCTTAAAACCTCTTTGCTTCAAGTAATTCATTGATGTAAGCACATCAGTGTTTCTTAGGTTAGAAGCTTCTTTCACTTAAAAAGTATTTATTGTGAGAATATCCATGAAAAATGCTCAATTTCGTTTATTCTCTCCTTCAATATTCTTTTTTGTTTTTGTTTTTGTTTTTTAATTTATCTTTTTATTTATTGGTTAGAGCTTGGAGACTGGTTGGTTTGAAGTGAGAGAAATTATTAGAATCTTTCTAAAAAATGAGAAAAAGAGAGCAGAGAGAATGATTCTTGAAATACAGAGAACAGAGAGTGATTAACTTTTGAAATTTTGAAAGCTGAGAGAAAGGAACTGTTGAAATATAGTGATTTGAGAGGGATCGTTGAAATAATGATAGCATGGAGTTTCACAATGAAAGTAATCTGTTTCTTTCTTTTTGAAAGAAAGGTGAAATTTCTTCAATAGATGAAAAGTAGGAAGATATTTAACAAAGAAAGAAACATACAGTCTCTCAATTTAAACAAATTTTAATTGAATAGTTGGATAGCAGAAACTGCATCTGTAGCGTTGTAATCATAACATTTAATAGGCAAGCATAACTGCAAAAAGAAAGAGAAGTGATTTTAACAATGATAAACAATATCAATATGGTTAAAATAATTGGTAATAGGTAGCTTGAATAGAGGAAAGAGAAAACAAATAAGAGCAAGGACAACAATTTATCATACATATTAATACTAGTAACTAATTTGAGAAGAATTAATATTTCAGAAATCGAAAATATCTACGAATACTGAAATATGTCGTTCTACAAAAGAAAATAGAAAATCGAATAAAGAGAAGATTACTGCTAGAAATTTCTGCGTGCTAATAAATTATTGAGTAGTTATAAATCATATGTTTCTTCGTGAAGAATTATGATAAGAGAAAACTTTTTAACTTTTTTATTAATGAGATCTAAAGAGCTATGAAATATTAACCAACAAATAGAAGGCAAAATTGAAAAAGATCAATTAATTGAAAGTTCATTATGAAAAAAATTAGAATTGTAAATAAATTTATTTTTTTCTTGTTTTATTTATCTTCAACTTAAAATATACTATTAAATTCATAGAGATAATAAAAAATTCACATTTTTAAAACAATAAAACATTGAAATCTCCTTTGATTTTGTGAGGTCATTGCTTTCTTTTTCTGGATCAATTAGTTTTATGAATCCAATAACAGTAAAAGAATTAATATCAAATTAATACAAAAAAGAAATGTAATTTTCACTTCGTTGATCAAATAAATCAATTAGGTTACTCTTAATTTCTGAAATTGCAACATTCTATTTCTCAGCAAAAATACGTCCTTTGAGTTTGGGGAGAATACATCAATTTTTCATCAAACACAAATACAAACCCAGATTTAAGGCTCTAAAAATTAAAGATCCTCTCCAACCTTCGCTGATTCTTAATCCAAATTTTCAAGTTTATTTTCGATTCTCTGAATAAAATATCTATGGATGTCTTTTCCTTCCTCTTGGTCTATGTTTATTTAGCTTTATTATCTACCTTCGCAATTGCCCAGTCTTACTATTCTTTCAAGCAGACTTATTTCCTCCAAGACACTCTCTCCAATCTTCCATGCAGCACCTTAACGATTTCTCCACCTCTCATTTCAGCAGCAGAGATATTCCAAAAACTAACCCTTCCAGCATAAACTACCCTTCAATCCCTAATGATTACTGCCTGGGTTTTGCTTCAAGGCTATGAACAACGATACTACACCATCTTGTCTGTCCATGACATGGAACTAGAAAGAGTGTTTTCTCTTTCTTATCGAAGCGACATCAACAAAATAGAGACACAATTCAAAACATACAGCGATACCGATGGAATAGTCTTCTTAAATGTCTAACAGTGGATATTCATAAAATTACAAATCACCTTCGCTTCAACTGTACCTTCAATAGATAATGTGTATCTGTTTATCTAAAATCTGTAATTCCCTGCTTTCGAGAAAATCATCAATTACGCCAATCAGCCAGGGGATATTATGGCTTTCTCAAGCTAAACTTTATTTAATATCGGGTACTCAGCAAGTGGTCTAACAAGCTATCCACCAGGCTGCGCCTATATCAAGCATGTATGAGTAAATCATATTAATTCCAGTTTATTCTCTGCAAGCATGTGTTATTTATTCTATACATTTGTGCTGTTTTTTGGGATATTTCCCCATTTTTTTCTTTGTAGGTCACACTGTACCTAGATCCATAACCCATCGTTGATAGTTTAGTCAGCCCAATGCACAGAAAATAATCAGTAGATACCCATCTTCTGTAGCATTACGATTTTCACTACAGTTTAGCCAACCCTGGTAAGATCTTCAGTGTGGGGGCAGATCAAGACATCTTGGATGCTCCAAACATGATTAACAATGAATTAAGTTCCTCTAATTACTTTCAGACATAAATTACGGATATTGAGCAGAACAGTGGGTTCATTGTTTATTTTGAATTCTAGTTTACTTCCTCTGCAATAACTTTCAATTTTCTGCTAACAATTCAAAGTTTCATAGGATATACATATTAACTCATGGGAAGTAGTGGTGTCTTGATTTTTAATGGATAACCGCATTGCAGTGTTTTACAAAATTAATGGTATGTAATCGCCATAATTGTGGACAATCTAGCATCAAAATAGGCATTTTCTAAGGTGAAGGATTACTCTAATTGGGTTATGACCCCTTTAAATGACTAAATGTCGTCTGTGAGGTTCATCTTTGGAGGATCTACTAATCAAGGCACGGTTTAAGTTGAGTAAGATCATTTCCTTCAAGGCTAATTTACTCTTTTTAAGCTAGCTTATCATTTTGTGATTTAGTAACATCAGGATTTACACAGGGACATTCGTGTCTTCTGATGCTGAATGTCTCTTAAGCACAGGCATCAAGAACAAAAATTGCTTGTTCTGCTAGCCAGGCTTTGATCTCAGTTATCAAGCAGGGATGACTTGTGTGGCTTAGGCTTCTCCTACGAAGGTACCCACAGTGAAAGATGGAATACAGGATTGGGCTAGGAGTCCATGTCCACCTGAACAAATCAGAATGAGCCCAAATTATGAGTGCTCATGTCGCTTAGGGTTTTACTTCAGTGATTCTTCATGTTTGGCATGTCCTTCATTCTGCAGAATATGCTCAGATTCAACTACATGCACCAAAATGAATCCTTTCAGAGACAAAGCCACAGGTGAAAAGCAAAAACAAAATCACTGTGTGATTTATTTACTGAAAAATGCAATTTAATTATCTTTCTTTTGATTAAACACCCTTTCTTTTCTCTTAGGGACTTGCCCTTTTGGCAGTTTTGATGATGGTTATTCTTGCATTAAGTCTACCTACAAAATCCCAAATAAGCATAACTAAGCCAGAGACTATGTTGGGTTTACTTCTACTAATTTTCCAGATTTCATAATCCAACCAAATGATCTAAAGCTCTTCGGCGATACCTCATTTTTCCTGAGCTTTTTCATTACTTAGCTTGATCAAACCCCAGTTACCCAAGAGCAGACCCTTGCCTATCTGAGGGATTAAAATCAAGATATCTTCACCATAACTATCCAAAAAACCTATAACACACTACCCTCGATGACTTATTCTTGCTGCTTCTACAGCAAAGCCACCCTACTGACATGCTTGAGTGTCAGCTCTTCTTCCATTTGGATTGGTTTCTGGGCTGATCTTCGATCAGTGGTCATGACGATTCAGAACTCTGGTGGGACTTATTATGAAATTGCCACTGTGACTAATAGCCCTTATGTTTATCCTAGCCTTTGTGTTGGATACTGCTAGTCACTTGATACCACTAAATCTATCTTCCAAGGAGCTTTCCCTTCTTCTTCTATTCCTACTCTTCCTCCAATACCAATTTGGTATATTCTCGGTAACAGATTCACATGTTGGAAAAACAGATTTATGGAAATCTAATATTTTTTTTCTTTTTAGGCATGACTAATCCCTCTGACAGAATATCTGATTTGTTTTCTTTCGCATAGAGGCCTTCTAAGTTACCCTTACATTTTAAGATTAAAAATTTAGTTTACAATATAGGTGGCTATTTCTACTTCTCAAATTATTATGAAGATGCCAACTATTAATATTTCTACTTGTTGGTAACTGCTTCAACATATCTTGATGCTTTGAAAGGAATTCAATATCTCCCAGCTATTTACTTTATTGTCTCACAACCCCTCTATTACATTCAAACCACTGCCATCTCCATGAACATATTCATAAATGATTCGGGAAAAGAAAATAAGAATATTATGTGCATGAATCAAGGAGCTTAAGTGGTTTACTATTAGATAATCCCGAGGGAATCATTAAATATCGCATATGTCCGCATTTGTATACCGACAGTCTGCAAATAAACATTATATGCAGTATTGAACATCCATCAGCCGAATTTTTTAGGTACAAAAATGTTTTTCTTTGATTTCAAGCATACATTGAGATGAAGATAGTTTCTTTTTGAAATTATCTTACTGTTTTTTCTCAGCAATAATCCAGCGAAATGTTAACCCTGGTGCTTCTTCGTTCTTTGTGTATGAATTTGAAGTCGTCTGTAATTACAAGAGAGAGATGCTTCTCTTTGTAAATTACGGCTAATTAGATCCAAATTCTTTCACTTATTACATCACCGACACCAGCGATTCAAGAGATATCTACTTAAATAATCTGAAATTTTTCTCAGGAGGCAACTTTTACTTCGACTACACTCCCGAGGATCCTTGTTTTTTGTACTATGATATTGCCAACATGAAATGCATACAGCCGAAACAAGGATTCGCTATGATAAATTCCTTAGTCATCCCCTCGGACTAATGCATCAACTAGACGAACTCCAAAAGCACCATGACCATTTTCAATAAATACACAAATGAATGCTATGAAACGAAATACACAAACCCAAAATGTGCAGAAATTAACGAAGATCTAGTTTCTTGCTTCAAATGCAGAGATCTCAATGCTGATCCAACCAACAATTGCTCATGTACAGAAGGGACATATCTAAACAAGAACTCAAATACATGCCAACGTACAGAGAACATGGGATGTATTGGTAGTTTTAACTTTAAGTTTTCTTAGGTTGTGATTCTAAATGTTCAAAGTGCTCAGGAGATGCTTCTATCTGCACTGAGTGCAAGTATGATTACTAGTCACTTCCAGACTGCAAATGCATCTTACGGAACCAATATCAAGACACAATCTCCTTTGAATGCAAGAGTAAATAACACAAAAAAGAACCAAATCTTTCTTATTAAAAATGCCTTTAACTGTGATTTTCTAAGCCTGTGATAACTAATGTGACACATGCCAGGGCAATGCAGCTGACTGTATCGAATGCTCTTCAGGGAGGATCAAGCCACCTTTATGTGAATGCGACACTCGCTATTACGATAAACCTCTTTCAAACAATGAGATATGTTATGCCTATGATTGCCACCAGGAATGTGAAACTTGTGAGTATGCTCCATTTACCTGTGTGACTTGCTCTGCTGGAAGAGTAAATCCCCCATAATGCTCATGCGACGTGGGATACTATGAATAAACAAATACCATCAATAAACTTTGCTTACAGTGTCCTTCACATGAATTCTACAATTCCTCCACGAAAACTTGCAGTCTGTGCGGTTTTTCCTGCTAAGAATGTGAGACATCCAGCAGTACCTGCACAGAATGCTAGAATGACCTAGTCCTTTACAATCAAAAATGCCTTTGCCCAGATTTAAGTAATTTTATTGTATCTTCTACTGGTGAAATTTTGTGTTATTCTGGTATGGGAGTGTCACTGAAGATCGAATCCCACAACTCAAGGATAACTTTAGTTTTCACCTTCGAGAAAACCCTTGCCCCCATTGATTTCCAAGCTCATCCTATTGACACCATCATCTACATGTATATCTTCAGTGTTCCAGCTGAGAACTATTCCTTGACTGACCCCATAATCGAAGGAAACACACTAACGGTTAAAATGTCCTTTACACAGACATTCCCAGCGTCTCAAGGAAATGCTATCTTTCTACCAAATGACTGTATTTTCAGCTAGTCTCCAAAGTATTTCTTAGATCGGAAGTATCTCTAAACTCCGTTGGTGTTTTCAATTGGACCCTTGTTTATTGCAGATGATTAATGGGAGCCAAGCTAAAAGACACAAGAAGCATCAAATACACTTAAAAGCACAAATTCAAATATTGCTATGTAACTCATTAGACAGAGTTCAATCATTTTTTATCTGCTGAACACCCTCTAACCTTGTGTCGCATTTATCCTAACAAAGATCATAATCCCTCCGAATCTCTACTAAAACCTCCAAGTCATTGCTCTTCTAACATTCCCTAACGTAGAGGATTACGGTTTAGTACCGAAGAGCTATCAGACATAGTTCTTATGGTTTTAATTGAATAATTCAAGTGATATTTCGATGAACTCTATGGATGCTTTTCGACGTGTTTTCTACAGCAACTGCATGCTTGTGAACATTCCTATTGCTATTGCTCAGATCCTAGTGGTTCCTTGCATTTATGGAGTGTTCATCATCGCTGATAAAGTATCATTGAGCCTCAAAACCAGCTCATTCTGTGTGAAAATAAGTAGATTCCTCTAAAGTAACATCTACTCAAACATCGAAACATCTCTTTTTCTTATTTCAACAGCAATCTTAAACCAATTCTACAACATCGATCAAGCACAATATTTCAATCGAGTGAGTGTCTATCTCTCCATAGCAATAGTTTCATTTCTTCTTATCTTCTACTCACAGATCTATCGACATTTAGGATTCTTAGCTTTACCAGAAAATTAATCCAAATTATAAGAAACTTTATTATCCCCTAATAAAAAAGTCTATCTAAAACTGGTAGATCAACTCGATTTCCAGCATAGGCCCAGAATCTGCAGAAGCTACTTCTTTATGTAAATCACCAAGAAGTATATGCTCTCAGTCTTCCTTGTGGGATTGTAAAACTATCCAAGAGTCTGTTTCGCTGGATGTGCAGGTGTCTTTGGGGTTTCACTGATAATTTCACTTTGGATTCGACCATACATAACTAAAATCGACAATGCCTGTAAGGTCGTCGGAGAGGCGTGTTTATTCACTTCCTGGATGATTTATTTACTTTAGTTTGCTCCATTTTAAACTTATTTCTAGAAAGAACAATAAATACCCAAAGAAAGAGTCGAAACATTTCTTTTCTATGGAACAGTAGTGTTTGGACTTTTAGCCACATTCAATGTGATTTACTGCCTCTAATTTATCTGGTGTAAGGGAGTCCTAAAGATAGTTAAGCTGCTAAAGCATAAGATTAACCCAGTTACATCCCCAGTTATATAAGAAGAAGCCAGCCAAGATTTTTTGAAGTACAATCAGAAGTACTTACAATCACTGGATGTTTCATTCCTAGTGAAGAATCAACTTGACATATCCTAGTGCTAATAGCACCCTGATAGGCCTTTTGATAAGAAAGTCTCTGCATAATGATTGATTCAAACAAAAACAAATAATAAATTTACTTGTTTTCATCATTTTTGTAACAAAAGTATAAAAAAACATACATCTACACATTTAATAACCTCAAAATAAACTACTTCCTCAGAGAAAATAGAACAATTGTATTTTTTAATTTGTATTCTATTGCTAACTCCTTGATCTTTGATTTTCTATTATGAATCCATGTTCTTCTTTCCTTCTCCCTGAATTTTATCATCCACCCACTCTTCTCAAAATGTTTCGTCATTTGGCCTTCAAATAAAGCATATTTTATCAACAACAGACAAAAAATGTTTACAGTATTAAAACCTTTGTTCTTGTCGTAAAGAAGAAAAAAGATTTATTTTTAATAAAACAAAAAAATAATTGAGAAAAATTTTGAAAGAAAGGATCAATCTTTTGCAAAAAAGATGATTAGCAGAAAGCTAATTGTTTAACATGTAGTGTGAATGATAATTCTGAGTTGATTAGCTAAACTAGATACAAAATTTTAGAATATTATGGAATCTGGTTCTTTTTTGAAAAGGTCTTAATTAAAGAACAGCAGAAGTCCCGCACTCTTTCTTTCAGAAATTAAGAACAAGAAAGATTTTTTATTTTTGAAACTCAGAAAAAATAAAATAAATGATACTTGATTTAGTTGTGGGGAGGGGGATAAAGAGGATTATTAATGAAGCAAATAAAGAAATCTGATTCTCTGAATTTCTCAAAATAATCTTTGGTTGATGCTTTGTGGATATTTGAATAATTTTGTAATCATTCCCCAACATTATTTAATTATCCTTCAAACAAAACAAATCATAGATAATAATCTAACAAACAAACCAACAAATATTTCTGAAAATGAGTGCACCCTCTGATAAAATTGAAAGCCAAACCAAAAACTGCAGCTTCAGCCTTCAGTCCATAGATAAATTTCTAGCCTTAATGGCAACCTAGTAGACAGAATATTCTGACTTCAGCTATAAAGCAAACGGACCTTTCGCGCTAGTGCTCAGAGCTAAAAAGAATGAGATTGCAGAGGTGGCTCTGAAAGTACTTGAATGCACTGATCACACATATTGCTAGATTTAAGCAATGGAGAGAGAGTATGCCATAAGGAAATAATTTTCTTCTAGCGATTACTTTATGGTTATTTAGGATTAATTCTTCCTCACAGAGATGGAGGAAAGTGTCGAATAAGGTAAAAGTGAGAATTCAAATACGGCTCGGAAGGTCTATTTTGTGTAGGAAATGGAGATGTATCAAGGAAGCTTACACGAGACCATTTAACATTATTCAGAGTTAAATAAGGATCCTCCTACTAAAGAGTTTAAGGAATTGCTAGCTATCCAAATGCTTGATGCAGTGAACCTGTTGCATCAAAAGCACATAGCTCATGGAAATATCACAACACAGCACTTCTTAGTTTCATCTTGCCACCACTATCCGGTTCTCCTAAAACTGTGCAATCTTAGGTTTACCTCTACTGTTAACCTCAGAAACCCAGAGGATTCGGTATCCGTGAATGAATCCCAAATACGAATACATCCTATGGGTGAGATCTAAAGAGATTACCTTGAATAAGATCTTGTTTCCTTGGGGAAAGTCCTCCTTCAGTTGGATACTATTTGCACTAATTTTGATTACTCGAAAATCTCTAATACTGCTCTTGCTTAACCTGACTTAACAACCATGCTTGATACCCATCAGCTCAATTAGAGTACTTTGCTTCACAAGATAGCATGTTGTCTATTGAGTAAGTCAAGGGAGAATAGCTAGAGTGCTCGTTCAATACTGTTACTGCTTCTTTAGAATCAAACAGGGTCTTTGAATATTCCCATATTTTCAATCGTTTTGAAGAGACATATTAACTCTCTCTATCTGCCAATCCCTTCAAGAGGGATAATACTTGATTTTCTTTTATAGCAAGTGAGTAGACAACGCAAACTCCATAACATAGAAAGTTGGTTTAACAACCAGGGATAAAGGAAAGCCTAGTAAACTGTGGATTTACTCAAGAGTGCTTTGAGCATCATGCTGGAGTGGAAAGAATTTAGTGAAGTATATGATGTCTTAGGAGTTGGAGTTGGTGGGGTGGTCTTCGGAGTAGAAAACCTCTTGGAAAAAAGGAAATCTGCTCTCAAACTCTCACTCTGCACAAACAAAGCATAAATCATCAAAGAAATAGGTATTAGGAGGGTCTGCTAGGCTCCTTGTATTGTAAAATTCTACGGATGCAGGTTCTTCAAAGATTCTAACGGCAATGAGTTTGTAGTCTAAGAACTGGAGAAATGTAAGTATTCCCTTATCCATCACCTGGAATTGCAGAGAATGTGCGGAGAATACTAGGATGAATAAAAGAATCTTATGACCCTTTAAATCATTGATTCTGTTAGCTTCCTTCATGAGAATCGAATACTCCACAGAAACATCAAGCTAGGCAGTTTTTTAATCACAGAAAACGAGTCAGGATAAGAAGTTGTTAAGTTAGGTAACTTCAGTCATGCAGTTCAATTACAGGATAACTTCCAAGAATTGTCATCCTTAGAAAATCAACTATTTAAACGGGAATATAACTCACCTGTGAATTGTATTTTGCAGAGGCATAACAGAGAATCTCCCTTGTATTTTGCACCTGAGAGATGGGAAAATCCAGATCTTTCTACATACCTGACTGATAGCTTCTCAGTCGGCCTATGCATCTTCCTCCTTGACAACTACCTTGTCTGTTCAGAAGAACAACTCGCTCGAAAGTTGCTGTCAGTTCCTCTAGGATCTACTGAGATCTGCTTGGATATGAACCCTTAAATTAACACAAAAACAAGTTTTAAAAGAATTGCTAAACAGCTCCTTATGTTTTAGCCACAATAAAGAAAATCTCTTAGGAATTTGACAGAGAAGTTCACTGCATTTTAATAGGAAAACAAGGGAAATTCTAAGGATTTAGATGAGAATAATTTTCAATAGCTAATGATGTTAACTTTAGAGGATCGCAAGGAATTAGAGGATTTTAAATAAGCCCCCATGAGATTTGCTAGTCTTTAAAGTGTTTGTCTCAATCTAAATAAATTAAGGATTGGGGAAACTGAGACAAAATCGCTCTTAAATTTAATCTGTAATCTCCTCAATCTATCAAGGATCTAACTTAATTGTACAAAAAGTTCAATTTTGACTTTTGGAACTAAATCTCTCCTGTCTCCCTTAGCTATGCTCACCAATTTATCAAGTGTTTCACTCAATCTCTTTGAAAATTAAATTGAAGACATTGGAGCATAATCTCTGTTATCTCCCTTAGCGAATCTCCTTAATCTCTCAAGCATAATCCTAAATCTAAGTATCAACCGAATTGGGCACATAGGAGCATAATCTCTGTTTTCTCCCTTAGCAAAGCTCCTTAATCTCTCATGTCTAACAATAGATCTAGGTAGCAATGAAATTGGGCACATAGGAGCGTAATCTCTGTTATCACCCCTAGTGAATCTCCTTAATCTCTCAAGCTTCACCCTAAATCTTTTTAACAACAAAATTGGAGACATAGGAGCGTAATCTCTGTTATCTCCCTTTGCGAATCTCCTTAATCTCTCAAGCCTAACTCTAAATCTAAGTAATAACCGAATTGGGCACATAGGAGCGTAATCTTTGTTATCACCCTTAGCGAATCTCCTTAATCTCTCAAGCTTAACCCTAAATCTAAATAGCAACAAAATTGGAGACATAGGAGCTTAATCTCTGCTATCTCTCTTAGAGAATCTCCTTAATCTCTCAAGCCTAACCCTAAATCTAGAAAACAACAAAATTGCAGACATAGGAGCGTAATCTTTATTATCTCCCTTAACGAATCTTCTTAATCTCTCAAGTCTAACAATAGATCTAGGTAGCAATGAAATTGAGCACATAGGAGCGTAATCTCTGCTATCAACCTTAGTGAATCTCCTTAATCTCTCAAGCCTAACAATAGATCTAGGTAGCAATGAAATTGGGCACATAGGAGCGTAATCTC
>Ga0302285_10000522_pt1 | contig 20985 bp, 15 predicted proteins | sample III_Fen_E2_2_FD_200455 | JGI IMG/M metagenome (GOLD analysis project Ga0302285, IMG submission 200455) | Peat permafrost microbial communities from Stordalen Mire near Abisko, Sweden - III_Fen_E2_2 | ecosystem: Environmental > Terrestrial > Soil > Wetlands > Permafrost | place: Sweden: Abisko... | reverse complement strand
CACCTTAACTCCAGTCTCAATAAATCACAACTTGAAAGCCGTCTCCAAAACAACAATAGAAAAGATGAAAAACAACCGACAGGGTGGTGTACTAAAAACGACAAATCCTGCTAGATTTTCTGAAATCTCTTACTTTACATAAACTCCTTCTGTCTAATAACTAGTAATGCTATTTTTTCCTTTGAATCTAGAAGTAAACGCTAGAGATGTTTAATAAAACACTTTCCTTTTATGCTATTACATATTAACAAGTAGATGTAAAAAATTATGCTACTTAGTTCCTTTTCAATCTGAATTGACACTTAATCATTTCATTTTTCAGCTTTTCCTTGATTTTTGACAGTCTAAATTCTCTTTTCCAGTTCCTCATCAGTGACTAAGGAAATCAAAATAATAAAAAATACTTTCAAGAACGATGATATCGTTAATAACTCCTTACGTAAATAGTAGCTCTTGACAAACTCCAAGTTCTCATCAAGCTCAAATACCAAAGGCACTGCAGTTGGAATGTCTAATTCCATGATTTCTAACAATTTCACAAGATTATAATACAAAAAAGAAATCAAACCATCAAAAAGATTGATTGTACCTGCATCAGTCATTTTCTTGAGGTGCTTGACAATAGCTCTCAATGAATTACCATGAGCAGACACAACAATCTTCTTGCCTTCTTTAATTGCCTTGCAAATAGTTTCATTCCAGAAAGGAAGTACTCTTTCTACGGTGTCTTTTAAGCACTTGATTAAAAAAATACCTATTTGTTAAATTTCAAGATAATTTTTGCAAATTCTTTTACTTCTGTTGTAGGAAGATGTTCTACTGGAACATCTTTGTAAAGTGGATCCTTTGCAGGTAAATCTGGGTTGTCTTAGGTCATAGGGGGAGGTCTGACATCATAGGATCTTCTCCAGATTTTCACTTGTGCTTCACCTAAAGAGAGAGAGAGAGAGAATATTGATTAGTTGCTTTAGAATGAAACCTTTAAAAGTATCTAAAATCAATATGATTTATTTAAAAATAATCTAGAATAGTTGTGTGATAAGAGAGTTTGATTCTCAGCGGTTTATTGAAAACTTTCCTCCCACAGAAAAAAATATAAAAACAAATCGATTATTTTTTTTTCACCATGAATTTTAGCAGTTTCAGCCTTATTCAGGCCTTACAACGCACCGTAGTGTCTCTCATTTAATCTCCATGACTTGATAACTGGCATATCATTGAGTTAAAGCTCATCGGTGATGTGCTTTAATGTCTGATGAGCACGGAGGAGAACACTTGTTATTGCAAGATCAAAAGTATAGTTTTTAGCTTTTAGAATCTTTCCAGCTTCCATTGCCTCTTAATGACCATGCTCACAGAGCGAAACATCATGCCAACCAGTGAAGATGTTTTTCTAGTTCCATTCACTTTCGCCATGACGGACAAAGACAATTGTGTATTTTGTTTGGTTTGCACTCATTGTTTAGGATTATTGTACAATATAATTATAATGACTTAATTAATTATTTCAATTCTTTACGCAATCCTCTGATCTATAAAAAAGGCTAAAATGATGACAACAGATCAAAAAATAAATATTCCAGTAGCTTCTTTTTTTATAATTACAAACAATATATATTTATTTAATGGAATTGCTTTTTTAGTTCATTATTTTGGTTTGGTATGGAGAAACTTTTCGAATCGCTGCTCTGCTGTTAATGGCTATGATTTTACTTTACTTCTGCGTTATTTCTCTAGTCTGTAAGCAAATGTTTATAATACTTCAGGTTTGGTAAATCCCCATTCATTCATTATTTTTTGTTTTTCTTCCTCTGTGACTTTAGTTGGTTTGATAGGTGCCAACTATTTTGGAAGAGGAATGGGAACTTTCTTGGTGTTTGCATAGAACATTTGAGAAGTTTAACTAGGAGGGAGAATTGATCCTAATCCTTTTGTCTTATTATTTTCACTCCTTATTAATAATCCAGAAGAACTTAGGTTATCGTCTTTACTAGACACAGAACGAGAATCTGAGTGAGAAAACAGCTCAGCCTTTGAATGAATTTGAGCTTTCATTGTGTTTAAAAGAGTATTTTAGTCTGGCATCGATGAAGAGCCAATTGGATGCTTTTGTATTCCTTTTTTCTAAGAAATCCCAGGAGAAGGTGGTTTAATTGATTAGAGATTCGAAGATGCTGCTGATGATATAAAATTATTGTTTTAAAGTTTGAACCCAGAAGAAATAGAGGGATTCTTGGAATTGGATTGCTAAATTGGCGGAAGAAGCGTGTTTTTCTGAGACTAAAGTGGATGTATTACTGTATTTGTAGGAGGATTAATGAATGACATGACATCGAAGTTATCTGGAATTTTAAGTCCCCCATCGAATTCTTTTTCCGCTTAATTCAGCCAATCATCATCCATGGAAGGCAATTCCTCATCGTCGACATATTTGATCCCTGCAAAAAGTGCTTATTTTTTCTTCCTAAGCCTGTATCCTCTGAAGATTTTCTAGATCTTAATCGCAGCTTTGTGCTTCTTTCTTTAATCGAAGATTGAGCCAAAGTTGATGATCTTTCTAACTTTGTATCCTCTAAAATGCTTTTGGATATAGACTGCATCTTTTCTTCTCGCTGCATAAAATCTAGCTCGCAAATGAGTCTTATAGATTGCTCTAAATGCTAAGGATGCTATTTTCCAAAGGGATTTTCGATGCTTATCCTCAAAGAAATCTTTAGCGAAAAATACCGAATTTGTAAGCTCTTTAATGTTCCTTTTAAAGCTATTATCAGTTTTATTTAAGTTAGATGATGATGCAGCTCTAGGATTACTCTTAGCTGTACCACCTTTTTCATCTAAAGAATCTTCTCCAAGAATAGTTTTAAACATTGAAAAAAGATGCCGACAAGTAAAGGCCGAATCAAGCTTGTAAAAATCTAAATTCTAAGCAAAGAGATTCTATGCCCTACTTTTCTTTTAGAGAAGAAGAAATGCATGCTAGCGAGTGATGAGAGCGAACTCTCCGAGAAAGGATTAGAGAGCAGCATGCTCATGTGAAGACGTTCTAGCTTTAAGAAGAGAAGAAAATCTGACTTGAAGATATTTTTTTCTTCCAATATCTACTTCCTAATGATTTATTTCTACCAAGCGAGGGAGGTTACGGATAAAGAGATAATCATACAAATCATGAAGATCTTCAGAGACACTTCTCTTCACAAATTCATTATCTGAAAACGAAATATACTTTAGATTTGGTGATGCTCTTGCGATGTTGAAAACACTTTCAAAGTTTGAAATATTATTAAACGAAGCAACTAACGATGATAAATTCGGTAGCATAGGTACACAAGATATTTTATCAATCGCATTATGACTGATATTCAAGTATTCCAAGCAGGGGAGATACTGCAAGTTATTGATATCCTACAGCTTATTTCCATTGAGATAGAGTTCAACGAGAAACACAAAACTAAAATTTTAAGGAAGATTCTAGATTTGATTGTAATATGCTACAAGTTTTTTAAGAAGCAAATTCGCTTAGAGTCCATCTAGCGAGACGAGAGCGTTTCTTCCTACGTCTAATTCTTCAAGGAAGAGATTAAAGGAGAGAGCATTCTGCCCTATTGATTTAATCTAATTCCTATAAAGGTATAATTTTCTAAGTTGCCGATTGTTTGAAAGATTTTAAATATCTGTAATTGCATTGTTATTGAGGTTCAGTATTTCTAAATGCAGGCAATTGCTCAGATCAGCAATCGTTGTAATCCTGTTCATTTCTAGATTTAAAAATCTCAACTCCTTTAGGCTATTCACTGCAGAGTAGTCACTTATTCTATTTTGAGCTAGATTCAATTCCATGATTTTACTACTTCCAACATCTCTTAATTAATCTAATTTTTCAATTCTGTTCACGGACAGACTCACAATCTCCAACCGAGGTAGTCTCTTAAGCCCTTCTATATCGCATATATTTTCTAATTTCAATTCTAATCTCCTTTTCTTATCAAAGTTAGAAAATACATCTTGAGATAAATATTAAGCTAGAGATTTATTCTATGAGCCATTATTATTATTATTTCTACTCTCATTGTCATTTTGAAACCCTTAGAATCCAGAACTCGCTCTTAATTCATCGTCATCTTATAATATGTTCTCCTACTCGGAATCGAAGAAATAAGTAATCAGTCTCGGCTGATGTTGAGAGAATATTTTCTACAATTATTCTGGTGCACCTTTCTTTGCATATGAAGAAAGTAAATTCATATGAGCAGCTCTCATCTTCTCATACAATATATCAGCTGCAGAATCATATGTTTAGGAAGTTTTCAGTTCTTTCTACACTGTTTTAACTTGGAGAGAACAAACCTTAATGGATTATTCTACTACAGGTTACCCTTCGATCTTTTTAAAAACACTGTCTTTCTATTTTGAAGCTGTTTTTTTACCTCTTAGAATATTTCCTAAATTTTTCCTGTTACTAGGTTTGGATAAATCTTCTAAGCAAACTTACATACAATCTCTTGTGAGAACATTGCCTTCATCATTCAAACTGAGTGGTTAGAATAACGGGATTGCTAGTTTTGATATGCAGAAAGTATCATAAGATATGTCGTTGAACGTAGGAGTCGGTTGTTCTGATTAGAAAGGAAGCTCTGGGAGTCTGTAATCTTTCAGAGTAAAACAGCAACGTTGGATATATTCTTCTTGCTCTAGCGAAAGAAGGTCTTCATTTTCCATATCAAACATTTCCCTTTCTGCACTCATTTTTTCGTATTTCTATTCTAGCTTCATTTCTAATCGCTATTTAGCAACAATCGATCGATTCACTGAGCTTGGCAACGGTATCTATCCACTCATGATTAAATCATAATTACTTTGACTTAGTCGAAGGTTACCGGAAGAACTTTTGAGAATACTTTTCCCCATTGACAGTCTATTATATCCATCTCCTTGTGCAACTCCTCCTAAGAGCTTTCTCTTCTTAGCCTTAGGAGTACCAATTACAATAGATCCATTTTATTCAAGTTAATCGCCTATGATTGATCCTTTTTCTCTTATTTCATTTTAATTATCTTGTTTGCCTTCTTTATTAGTTAAAATATTGTTCGAAGACTAATTTGTTTTGAGATTGTTATGATAATTGTTTTCAAGTTAATTTGAATTAATAACCATAGAATGATTAGCCATTCCATGGAGAAACTCTTAGTTTGTTGATGCATCTAGTTCATCTTTCATCTCTTCATTCATCTCCTCTGAGAGAATACTGTTCTCTTCCGAAAGTAGTCCTTGTTGTTCCATGAATTCCCGTTTCACTTTATCCTCAGCAAATACAATATTCTTTGCAAATTCGCTAGCTTCTCGTTTGGCTTTTTCCTTGATTTCTTTGTATTGTGATTCAGTTATTTCATCAGGATAATATTTCTCCTTTTCTCCGAAAACATCTTCAATTTCTACAAAGCTCTCTTCTTCTTCATCGTTGTCATCCTTGCTGTCTCCATCAGAAGCAAACTTATCATTCTCACTACTAGGTTTCTCATTATTTTCGTGCTTATCTTTCTTGACCTTGACTCTGATCATTTTCTTAGCATTTTCTAAATCTCTATCGATTTCATCGAATATTTCCTATCCTCCTTTGTTGTTTTTAAGAAAATCTGTAAAGTTTCTGTTTGCTCTGTCAAACTCTTCTTAGTCATGCTTCATTTATTCATTTTGCTTCTGAATGTATTGATCAAAGTAAATCGATCCGCTGTCGATATTAGCAATCGATTCATTATCTTCAAACAAACAGTTTTCTAGATCTTTTGCGATTTTCCGAGAAAGTGCAGAATCATCTAAATCACCAGCTGAATCCATTTCAAAGATACTCATAGGATATCTGTCAGGTTCAGTAGGCTTCTATGGCTTATCTGATACTAACAATCTTTCTCACTTTTTTCAGATTTAATTCAATTATTCAGTTTTGTGATTTAAAATCATAGAAAATTATTTATTCTTCTCCAAAGAAAAAATAACTATTTTTGTGTTTGTTATCTTTGCATTTCTGATACAGAAAAACCAAAAGAGAAACAGACCTTTTAATATATTTGTTATTTGTCTCAAATCTGTATTCAGTAGTTCACACTTCCACTGAATTAACATCATCAATTAAGCAGCTTAATTTTTTAGGATATTGTAAACTGCTGTTGATCATGGCTGAAGGTGGGTATTACAACATGAAATACTACTCAGGGGATCGAGCAAACAAGATAGAAGAGGAGGTAAGAGGTTCTCTCTTTCGTCTTCCTAATGAAGAAGAGATCGAAAATGAAATGAAGGAAGTTGAAAATATGAAGAAATTGGATGCAGAATATCAACAGAAAAAGCAAGAGTTTGAACGGTAAAAAGCGAAGATTAATGTGTCTAAGCTTGAGAAAATAGACGGAGAGTAAAAGAGACTGGCACAGCGTCTTGAAGAACTAGTTAACTTACCCAAAGAAAATGATCAAGAAGAGATCTATAAATTGATTGCGCTAAAAAGAAAAATTGCGGAATCATAAGAACAAGAAAAAAAGGTAAAAAGGAATATTTAAATGTTAAAACATTCATCGATGCGCATTTTATTTCTGGTGAGAGTCATTTTGGATATTTGTTGAACTTGGCAATAGATCCTAGGAGATTAGTTTCTCATCAGCAGAGAGAAAGAAATTGAAGAGAAAGTGCGCAAGAAAATAGAGCTGGAGAGAATATTGGAGGACAAGAAATAACTTAATAATCGATTTAGCAAGCTCAAAATGGAAATGGACATGATCAAAGCGGAGGAAGATGATAGAGTTACAGATACTAAGAAATATCTTGATAAAGCACTTTAAAGAAATCTATCCAATCCTCTTCATAATGATGCTATTTAGAAAGGATTAGAAAGGTAAGAGTTATGAAAGAAGAGTTAGTTATTTAAAGTTATAACCTGTTTATTGTTTAGAGCTGGGATTTAAGGTAAATCTGATGCATATGTGTCTGAAGAAGATAAAGTACTTCTCAGCAAGGCCTTAGTTGATGGAGAAGTCTAAGATTAAAAGGAAAAAGAACTTGTCTTGAAAGAAATATAAGCGAGGAGAGAACAAGAAAAAAGAAAGGTTTAGCTTGAGATACAAGAAAAGTAGAGAAGTTTGAATGACTAGAGGTATATTTGACTGATTTTGTTATTATGAATCATTTATTTTTCATTTCAAGACTATTATTAATGGATGCAATCAAGATATATGATTGATAAACTTTAATTGTTTATGCTTTTAGATTTGACTTAATGGAAGAGGGTGAAAAGCTATTGAAGAAGAAGGTGTAGCATTATGAACTGCAAAAAAAGGGAGTTGAGTTTCTTGCAAGTGTTGAGCAAGGTCTTGCTCCTCCTATGGAATTCATTCTGATGAACATGAAAGATGTCGATGAAGATTAGTATCGATCAGAGAATACCATCGAGGATATAGTAGCTCGAGCTAAGAAATTCAGCAGAATAGGGCCAAGCAGAATTGACTTTATGAAAGGGGAACTTAAAGATTTTTATGGATACGACCCATATGATAAACCATACACTGGAGATCTAAAACCAATGATACAGCGAATGAATCCTGAAAATGTATATATTTCGAGGATGATCATAGATTGGTTGATTGAACTAACGATTCGCAAACATTTTGAAAATGAAAATGAACTTGCAGCCACACGAGAGAAATAACATTATTTATAAGAAAAAGCTAAGAGACTTCAAAAGAAAGTAGAGTAAGAATATTATAAGCTTGAAATGATGTTGATAATCATGTTACTTATATTGTTATTCAGTTCGATGACTAACGCGTAATGCTACGTGGAGATGAGAGACAAGATATTAAATAATGTTATTGATAAATTGATAAAAGAAGCAGCATTTGAGATCGCAACTGTGAATCAGATGGCAAAGACAATTTCGTTGAATTTAATTGTCCGTGCTATCAAAGGAGGAAGGAACTCGACGAATTCCGAAGTTCAACTCAGCAAGATATTCTATTCACTGAGAAATTCCGATATGACGAAGAAAGACGATGCAAATTTCAGATTTAATTACAAGGATATGGCGAAGTTGGAAGATCCAAAGAAGAAAAAAGATTAAAAAAAGAAAAAGGATGATCAAATTGAAGAGGACAAAGAAGAGGATGTAGATGATTAGACTGTGTTGTAGATGTATCCAGAGACTGAGTGTGTAGAAATGCTTGGGACGAAGGATATTCTGAAACTTGAAATTGATTATTGGAATAAAATTGCACTGAATGAAACACCATTTCTCTAGCATAATCCTAAAAAGAAGTTTGGAGTGACTGCAATGGCTCTATCATTCAACAAAGAGCTAATAGCAATTGGATTTGCTAATGGATCAGTTTAGATCTACTCGACAATTCAATTCCCTGCACTTTAAATTGCCTAGGTATGCAAAAAATATCCAGAACTAAAGTAAAATTGAAGTCTGTTTTATTGCTGTCAAATTGAATTTAGATCGAAGAAGTCATGCCTAAGAGGATCATACACATGGAGTTTGCTTTTGATAATATGAGTTAGCTGATAGTAATCGATGAAGAAGGAAATTTCGCACTTAATTTCAATGGATAAAATCTCAAATCCAAGGAAAGCAAGGCTTCATTGGCAGATTAGGTCTTAGTTATGAAGAAATATTACGGCTTCAACTGGAGAATGCTCACAAGAAGTGGTAAAGTCAACACACAAGAAGCCAATAAAATTATCTATGCGACATTCCATCCAGGCATCACTTTCACAGTAGATAAACATAAAAGAGTTTTTTAGATTTCCAAAGATTTAAATTTATTTATTTTTCTAGGGCCTACAACCAAACGTGATGTTCGCAGCAGATTAGGGTTTAGTCATGAAGTTTAATTCCAACAAGGATCTTTACAAAGGGATTACATACAAGTTTCCAATCCACAATGTGATTAATTCTCCTATCATCACTAATCAAGAAACAGAATTCCCAAATGAGTTCAATAAGGTTCTAGAAATCACTGATAACCATAATGAAAATTCGACTAAGCATATTAATATCTTTAGAGAGTTCTTCGTTGAACATAAAACAAAAGTTTTACTGATTGTTTTTCTTAATAAACCTGAGACATTCATATCTTTCGACTCAAAAGTGAGAGAAATTATGCTTTTAAGGAATAATCTAACGATATATTTTAAAATTAGGGTTATATCTACTATTGGGTCTATGAAAAAGACTAATATCTTATTAAACTAGATGGATATTAGCCAAAAACTAAGTTTAAGGTAAAAAAAGATATTAATAGTGATATTATTTACTTATTTTATTGAATGTCTAGGTATCTTGTTAAGTAATGACATACACACCCAAAACGGGCCTCAATGAATATGGAGAGTCAAACAGCTTGAAAATTGATTTAAACGAAGGTGGGCTGAGTAAAGATGAAGGAGGTAAAAAGTATTTCAAGTAACTGATTTCAGAGAACAAAGATTACGAAAAGGATCTTGTGAATTTGAAATACAATCAAAGTGATAATCTCAAGCATATTGCTGAAATAATCATCACAAAAGAAGAATTCCCAACAGAATCGCAGTAAGAAGTTGCTTTTTATAAAGGCAGAGTCAACTACAGAGAAGAAAAATTCGAAAGTCTGTCTCAAGATGTACACATAAGTAATCTAAATTGATTCAGGAGGGGTAACAATTAGTTTATTTACAAATTGTATGTTTGCAAAAGGCTAGCTGATTGAAGGGTAAATTGTGAAATGTTAGGCTATCAGTGGAAATAAATATGTGATCATTCAGCAGATTCTACCCCATAAAGTAGATATGGATAGAGCGTATGTGTAATTTGTGAGATTCGACACCAGTCTCTTTCGTTTGAAGAAAGTCAAAATTAGATTAGAATCTCCGGATGTAGAGGACATTGATTTTACTGTTGTGGAAGATTTCGGACCATTTGGAACTCCTTATTTATTTATCCTCATGAGATAAGGACTCTATGTTGCTTCCCTTGCAACTGGTAGCATTTTGCTAGATTTTAAGAGACATTTAAACATCATTTAAGCTGAAACTAAGCTGTCAACGGAAGCAGCTGCACATAACATTAAGCATGTGCTTGATTTGTTCATTGTTATCACATCATATGACTCAAACGGGGCTTATGTATTCCTCATTAAGGATTCAAACGAAGACAATTCCAAAAAAGGAGTTTTACTCAATCAAGTAGAATATAAGAGACTTTTTGCAATCTGAATAAGACTCAATATTTTGATAGACAGGGCGTCTAAATCACTAAAACATAACCATATTCATAAGGATTACATACATATCTATTTCAACAAACTTGTTAATTAGGAGATTTTTCACTGCAACAATCTAAAATTAAAATAGATTGTAGGCAAGATAAACTTGATTTTAGAACTTTCTAGAATTGTCTTGTCTTACTTTGGCATAAATATCATGAATATTTACAGGGAATTTGAATTTACAACAATTAAACAAAAAAATGTATGTAGTGTTGTTTCAAAAGCCCTATTTTAGTTTTTAGTTGAAATAAATAAGCCTATTTGTTTAGAAAGAATTGTAATGATATCCAAGGAAATATTCTGAATGAAATTATTAAATCTCAAAAAAGCGATATCAACCAGATTTAAAATGACACAAACCTCTAGTTCTCAGAGGATAATTATCGGTGAATAAAGAATAAAAGAGAACCCTAATAAATACACTTTGTTTTGTGACAATAGATTGAATTTTTTAATCGGAAGTCTTTATCTCTCTCTCTGTCTCTGAAATAGTTGAATTAAAGAAAGGGGCGGCGCAATTTTAATCAAAAAATAAATCGGACTAGATGAAAAAGATTACTTTTTCTTTCTTTTGAATAAATATAAAGTTATTGAGAATACCACTATCCAACACACTGCCGGTGTCTGCTATAAATCTGCGAATTCAAGCCAATAATCAAAGATTAACAGAGATGAGAAAGCGCAATGCTTCAAGAAACAACAACACAGTACCTGGATTCCTCTCCAAGACATACAAGATTCTAGAGGTGCGTGATTGTTGTCTATGTATATGTTTGCTGACTTGAAATAAATTGTAGAATCCAGAATATGGAGAGATTATCAGCTGGAATGAAGACGGGAAAGCGTTCAAAGTCAAGAAACCAAATGAGTTTGCTGAAAAAGTTCTTCCAAAATACTTTAAGACAAATAATTTTGCTTCATTCGTTAGACAGGTAGAGCTTATTCGTCTGTTTATTAGCAGAGTCATCTGATAAAAACAAATATCTTTTTTTGTTGATAGTTAAACATGTATGATTTTCATAAATTGAGACACGACAGTGAAGAAAATGAATGGAGACATAGACTTTTTCGTCGTGGATATCCGTAAGTTTTATTGTTAAAAACATAACAAAATTGATGTCTCAATTTGCTAAACAATAGAAATCTGCTATGTGAGATCAAAAGGAAAATCAATGAAGCATAAGTCTAAGATACTGCTGTTTCTCAAAAGGAATAAAAGAAAATTACAAGTGACACATAATACCTACTCAAAGAGGTATGTAGAGTTTTGCTTATTCATTTTAACACAATCAATGAATACTCAAGATACCAGTAGTAGATGATTTAAAATAGCGAGTTTTATTGATTTAGATGGTATCACTGAAGCAAAAACAAGAAAGTCTTGAAAAAGCATGTGGAGTGCTTATTGCACAGAACACACAGATATTAGGGGAGAACAAAGTACTATGGGGAGAACTCAACAAAAAAAAGTACACTAGCTAAGATATTTATTTCTTTATTAACATCTGTCTATTATTTGTTTAGAGAAAAAGCTTAGAAGAAGATTGAGAAGCTCTTTACACTTTTTCTGACTTACATTGGTCCCAAATAGATCCCTGAGCTAGCTTTTATGAATGGAAAAAAACCGAATGGTAAATTTATATAACTTTTTACAAAACACCAAAATATTTTTGATAATAATTGGGTTTATTTTCATTAGAGATCCTCCAGTCTTAAGATTATCTAAAACAAGAGGATTTATCAGATAATGATGGAGATGATGATCCTCGTGTTATCGGTGGAAATCATTTAGGAGGTGCTACGAAGAGATGGGATCATAATGACATTGGAAATAGTCTCAGTGGATATCCTTTCATAAATAATAACAATAATATCAATAACAATCATTAAAGTAATCTAGCTAGCAGTTTCAATGGAGGATTGAATGCTTCGAATCTTCTAAGCAGTCAAAATGGAGGAAGTGGAGGATAGTAGTAGCTACTTCCAATAATAGAATCTGGCTAAAATGATTAGAACGTTGCTCAGAAGTTTTTAGATGGATTGATGCTAAATTTGAAAAATAAACAGGATGGGAAATCTGCAATGAAAGTGATTAATAATAACAATCAAAACGCTGCTTCTGGTACTTAGTTTAATAATTTTGTGGATAATTATCATAAATCAAATTAAGATATGCTTCAGAATCTGTAGCATTTTATGAGCAGCTAAGGAGGCACGCAAGATCTCAGCAGTGTTGATCTCAACAATCAAATTAACTAAGCAACAATGAACCCGTCTTAATCCACTGATCTTCTTCAAAAACGACCGATTAAAAAATATATTAACAATAGTATTATTAATCCGTTTAATACGAATAACTCCAGTGTCCTGGGAAAAGTCACTGCTGAAGGTTTTGAGAACGGACCTGATGGAATAACAGCGAATAAGAAATTAAAGAAAAATGATGATATTTTTAGTAGCTTGATGACTGGAAATAACAACAACAACACCAACAGTAATCTAGGATAATTTGGAGGTTAAGTTACTCATAATAACATAAACGCAGCAGTTGGGTTTAATTTAGATGACTACCTGACTAATTAGCAATTGAACTAGTCTAATGCCTTCTCTGGATTCGATCTAGCAGGTGTGAATAATAATAATCGAACATCACTTGGAATATCTAAGATGTTTTAAAATGATTTTTCAACTCTTGCTCTGCCACAATCAACGACTGTACAGCCAAGTAGTCCAACAATTAAAAAACCTAGAAGTCTCAATAATATATCCCTAGCTCCTGGAGTTGGTTTAGATTAATAATAAGGTATTGCCAATGTGAACAAAAGCATTTCACAATCGGGATTGAATGACAGTCTGCAAAGTTTCAATCCGAATGCAACTTAGCTGCAAGAAAGCAAAAATAAGTAGTAATAACCTAGCTCTTAGTGGGATGATTTCAATAAATTTCTAAGAGATTAGAAACTTGAAGAGTCTCATGATCAAGGTGAAAATCAAGGAAAGAACAAATCAAATGGATAGAATAATCATAAGAATAGTAATAATTATGAAAATAATAACGAAAATGATAACGGAAATGACGAATTTATTACAAAGGATAGTGTGCATAAGTTAAATGAGTCAATTCTATGAAAAATGCGTTGTAATTGTTTTTAATTAATTCTCTCATTTTTTTGGACTCAATTACATATCCTATTTCCTTTTTGAAGGCAGAATTGTATCCTTTAGAATGCTATTATTTTCTTGTTTATTTGTATTAACTGTTCTTGCTTAACTCGCAACTTAATTATGTAAACAAAACGATCAGAAAGTTCGTTCATTTGGCTGTAAGGATTTGTAGTCAATCGGAGAAGACTTTCACTTATAGAATTTGCATATTCATTCAAATTAAAACACTTCTTTTGATAAATAGTCTAGCTAATGTATGCTATTCTTAGATGCAAATACTCTTCTCCTATATTCTTGATTTCAATCATATTGTTTTATTCGTCCTTATTCGTATCAAGATAACGTAGTTTTCTTCTGTGATGAAACTCTAATCGTAATCTCTTTGAATATAATTATCATTAATTCAAACAATTCCTGACTAAGAAATACCCTGCTAGATATGCTATGTCCTTCTTTTTTCTTTTCTATTTTGTGCAAGACAATCGTTTTTCTTCTCAAATTTGAACATTTTGTCCTTTTATTGAGATATCAAGTAGTCTTTCTCTTCCAGCGAACATATTTTTTCTTCTTCTAATTTTGTAAATCAATTTTTTTAATTTTCTGAAAAATAATCGAGAGCACTCCAATCATCCTAAATTAATAAATTATTTCTATTTCACTCTAAAGCACCACTAAACCCTTCAAGAAGATGTACAAGCTAATATGCATTTGAAACTATTTTTCATCTTCATAGTTTAGCTAAAAGCATAAAAAAAGAATAACAAAAAAATGTCCTTTTCTTGGTATCTTATCCGACATGGAGCCATGAGAAGAGCCTAAGATAAGTTTCTCTCTTGATAACACAAGCATTAACAATATATGAAGATGTTGTTAATGACTCTGTTACCTTAATTATTCTTTGTATCTATTTGATCTTAAACTCTTTAATCTTTAGAATGCAGATTATTATGGGTGCTGAAACTTCCAAATGGACAATATCAATATTTAACATAATTAGTTATTTTATTGTTTAATGATGTTTGTTTTGATATTGTGAATACCTCCCCCTTTAGTTTCAAAATTAGAGAAAGCTAGGAATTAGGAAATGAAATGTCCTAAATCAACTTTATCTACTTTGAATCTTTTTCTTCAAATCAGCATGTCTTTTAAATCATTTTAGATACACTTTACAAGATAAATCAATTAATATGAAATAATTTCAGCCAAAAACAAGATTTTTAAAAAAATACTTTGAATAGTAAAATAAAATATTAGAGGCATGATCAAAAGAATCTGTCTAGTTAGTTGAAGAGCTGTTAGAAGTTGAAAATGTTAAAAAATACTGATTGGTTAAAGTGAAATTACAAGAATGGCTTGAAAGCGGGAGGAAGATTACCACAAACATAAGAAATTCAAAAGAAGAAAGAGGATCTAACTTTCTAACTTTGTTAATCAATTTGGCTTACAAAAAGAAAAATAATCAGCTCATATCGAAGATAATAATAAATATAGATAATCAGGATTAGAGTAGGGTTTCCATTTCAAAGTTTTCAAGATAAAGCAGTGCGAACACAATCTCTTCGATGAGCAGCAATAAAGATGAGATTAAGCCAATCAACTTGAAGAATGAAAAAGATATCTCTGCTGAATTTGTTAAGATATCCTCCGTTTTAGAAAATCCAAGTAAGAAAAAATGAAAATCTCATTAGGAAATATTACAGAGCTTATCTTGAATTGCCTGCAAAAATGGATAATAATAATGAAATTATTTTAACTTAAACAGGCATGGATTGGAATAAGCGATTGGACGCGTTGAAGACACTGTAAGGAATGGTTGTGGGTTCTACTTCTCTCCATGAATCGTTTATGCCAAGCTTTCTCAAACTCTATCCGTTCATCAATTTCTAAGTAAGCAGACATATCCGAATTCAATAAATGAAAATGAGATCAGATGTTATTTAAATGGCATATTTTGAGGATTTTTTATTTTTCCTAAACATTTTTTTTTGGTATGTTTATGGGGATTAAACAGTTAAAGGATTTGAGATCAGCAGTGCAGAAGGAAGCTTGTAAGTTATTGTCACTAAGCGCTGAGACATTTTAGAGATCTTTTGAGGTAAATAATTATTGAAATATTTATGTTTTATGTTAATTTCTTTCTCTCGTAAAGTAAGCAGCAACTAAATACATCAGCAAAGACAGCCTTCTAAGCATCATTAACTCTGGGAATAAGACTCTGTGTGAGAATGCTCATTTATGTGTTCAAAGCATTATCGAGTTCTGTCCAAGCATTAATTATCTAACCCCGATTCTTGAGGAATCACAGTCTAAAAGTTAATAAGTTCGCTCAAGAGCTTCACAGTTTCTAGTTTAGATTATTTCTGCCATTAATTCATAACAACTTGAAAAGTTCCTCCCTCAACTCGATGCAATCATAGGAAAGAGCGTGCAAGATGCTAATCCAGAAGTCAGATTAAACTTTCGTACAGTCTTCTTGATTTATAGGAAAATATATCCATAAAAAGCGGAAAGGATATTTGCGAACTTCGATTCTTCCATCAAAAAGCTATTGCAAGAAGAAGAACGAAATGAGTAGACAAGCACTTCAAATTAAAGACTCCTTCAATAGAAATCATTAGAACTTACCGTCGGAAATAGTTCTTTAGCTTCTAGTAGTGGTAATTAAAAGCTCTAACAAAGCCATTCTCTAGGTAGCGATGAAAGTCAGTTTCATTTCGCATCTAGCACAACAACTTCAGGGACTAATAATATTCCCAGAGATAGGGGATAGAATAAAACACCAACTCATCAATAGAAATAAAATTATATGGTATCATCGAGTAGCAGTTGCAGCAGCAATACAGTCAATGTAAGCTCATCGAATACAAATAATACCAATGGAAATACCATTAGCAATAAGAGTCGAAATGTATCTGCACATCTATTAGTTGATACCAGCAGTAGTGTTGCTAAGAGTAATCTCAAATAAGCAACAGAGCAGCTGTAGACTGAAAAGGAAATGAGAAAATTAACTCCTCTGAATTCTCGTGAGTAAGCTTCTCCTGTGAAGAGTATGACTCAAAGCACTCCAAAGTTACCACCTCAGCCGGAATCGTTGAAATAAATCAAGCGTCCTTAGGCTGTTTAAGTTGCGTAAAATTAAAGATATAATAACTTTTAAGATAACCAAGGAAAAGGGAATAATTCGCCATTAATAAATGAAGGACAATCTGAAGAACTTGCTGGAAGAAAATTGCAAGCAAACAGATCTCAAGATAACAATGCAAGAAATAAAGACACAGAAAAGAATGCTAAAGAAGAAAGCTAAACTGTACAAAGAACAAATAATAGCTTGAATAGGGTTACTCAAAGTGTAAATACTAATGAAGGAGCTAATAAAGTGGAAGGTATACTTCAGAAAAGAAACTCACTTGCAAAGGATAATTAATAATCATCAAAAAATGTTTAAGTTAAAGCTGAAACTGCTAATCGAAGAGGAAAGACTGCTTACTAATAAGATGAAGAAGATCATAATTAAGGAGAGATTGATGATGGAGATTATGAGTTGTATCGAAAAAGGAGTTGTGAATCAAGTGAAGAGGAAGAAGGAGAAGAAGAAAATCAAAACTAGGATTTTGAAGATGAAGAAGATGGAGAAATAGAATAGGATTATGGAAAATAACAATAATAGGGAAATAGAAAATAGTAAGAGAATTAATAGTATTCGAAAGAAGGAATATAATATAAATAAGGTTTAAGGAGTATCAACGGGAATAACAACAACAATAACAATCTTGAAGAAGTTTAGGATCAATAAGCAAAATATTCTAAATCTCCAACAAATTAAACCAAATAGTTATCTTCATTATTAACTTCAAAAACAGCAAACAATAATAATAATATCCGAAGCAGTGATCCAAAGAATCCTAAACCTTCGAATGTGTTGAGTTCTACTCCAAAAATGAACAATTATTTTATGAATGAGTAAGAAGACCAATAAAACAGTTAAAAAGAAATTGGCTAATACGATGAAGGTTCCAAAAAGAATGGATATTTATCAAGAAGTAAAACAGAAACAGTCAATAATGTTGGAAAGACATAAAAATAAGAGAAATTTCAATAAAATACGAAGGAAGAAGTAACATCAAACAAAGAAACAATTAATCCAAGTGCTAGTGTGTCATGGCGTGACGATGATCTAGAATTGCTAATTGAAAAATCAGGGAATACTTCAAGTTGGTCGACACGAGCAAGTGCATTTGATTCCATGAAGGAGGTGTTTGGAGAGCTAGCAAGTTCTGGAAGAGATTAAAGCAATCTCAAAGCAGAAAATGAGAGAGTAAACAGCTAATTGATAAAGAAAATGGTGAATTCGCATATTTAACATTTATCAGATTCACACTTTAAGGTCATCACAGCTTGCTTGGATTCATTTATATCTTTGCTTTCTTATGATACTGCTTCCGTTCTCCCTCATTTGGATCACCTCATGTTCAAGGTAAAGCACACAAAATATGAAAATATATTAGGTTAGAGTCAAATTGTTCTATGATTAGGTGCTGAATAATCTCATTGACACGAAAGACGTTGTTTCAAGTAAAGCTAACTTCTTAGTGAATATTCTGTCCAAGGTGTTTCCAGGGGAGAAGCTTATTGAGCCAATTTAAAAGGTTTTAGAGTAAACTAATAAGAATCTGCTTAAGATTTGCTCTCTTGAAGTTCTCATGGTCACAGTTAAAGGGTAAATCAAGATTCTATTGAATTATGTTTATTTTATTATTAACTGTTTTTGATTAGTGCAGAAGAATACTATTAAGCGATTTCTAATGTGCGACATACAGTTTAACTTATGTGCATGATCATTTACGAGAACATCAACTAAAAATAACTAGCTTTACCTTCACTGGGGATTATTCTAGCACTTCGTGATCATAATCCACAAGCTACTCTTCATTCCATTCTGTCTTTGACAAATCAAAATCAGATAACTGCTCTGAGGAATCTCTCTTATGAATTTGCATAAGATCTTGAGGAAGATCTCAGAAAATATGTACAAAAGGAGAATATCAAACCTCTTGACAAGATAACAAAATCAAATATTAAAACCTTTTAAGTAGAACAAAGTAATTACTCCACGCCACTTCAACAACAGAATAATACTCTCCAGAAAAGTAGTTTACAATAATAGCAATAACCGTAGTCTAAATCCTAGCTTTCTTCTGAAAATAACTCCTCTCAACCTCTGAAAATATCGCAGTAAACAATTCCTCCTTCCTAATGTGTTCCAGGAATAGCTTACGATCTGAACAATCTCGAAGATATTTTGACTTGTGTGAGCAACTTCGAGGATAACGAATCGTACATTATTTAAAAGATCAATTAAATCCTTCTCAGCACTGTTAATTTCTTCAAGCAATCATCCAGAAAGTTAAAAGAAACTGCCATAAAAGTTCTTTCTGCTCTTTTTCTTCGGAATTACTTCTATCTGACTATTCAACCTCACACTGTATTCGAGTGTCTCAATATCTATTCATTTGTGCCTAAAGATATGGTAAGTTGCAGCAGAACAACAAGATTAATTACATTATGAAAAAACTAAATTGATTCTTCTCTTTTTTTTCTTCAAATAGGACTTTTTTTAAGTGAATGAGATAATCGATGAGATGATCGACTGTGTCCCTCATCTCATTTTTATGAAAGCTCTAGTCGAGAAGCTCAACAGTGAAAAACCACCGTAGCTGCAGATTATGATCAAGAAGATTTCATTTATTCTACGGAAAGCTCGCAAAGAAGAAATACGTCCTTTCCTAGATCATATCATTGACTCCTTTAAGATCGTAAAGCACATTTATTTGATTTTTAATTTTTTTATTAATAAGATTTGTCCTTTTTTTTCAAGTCTATCAACGACTAAAGCCCTGATGTTAGAAAAAGTGTAGTGTTCTGCCTAGTTGATCTTAAGTTCCTCATGCAAGAAGAAGTTGACCCATATTTCTATTAATTCACTGGAAATCAGTAGAAATTAGTGGAAATCTATGTAAAAAAGAGAATATCCCCTTAAGAAGGTGGTGAAGAGCAGCCAGAATGAAGGAATTCCCCCCTTCAATATTCAACTTTCAAAGCAAGCCCATGGATATTATGATAATTAATTCAAATGAGTATCAATAACTGCTGTTCAATAGAATCATTAGATGCTCTCTCTCTTTCTTCCTCTCAAAACATTTTGGTTCTGTGTTTTTTGTTAAATTCTGCCTTTTTCTCCCTATTTTCCTATCTCTCTATTATTAACTAAGAAAAAGATACTTTTTGCTGAGTGTTTTAACACTTATTTCATATGTTTTCAGTGAATCAAAAGAAAGGAAATATGAGAAACACAATCAAATGTCATAATATTTACATAGATTATTCAGAAACAATAACAAATTTTATTAAGAAAAGGTATTATTAGTTAGCTTGATCTCGCAAGAAAGATCAGTTAATTAAGTAGAGAATAGCTAAGTATTTATCAAGACTATATCTAAAGAAACACTTGATTCTGAGTAGTTTAAGTTTAAAATTCAGGATTCAATTAGCTCTTTTCTATCTATCCATTATTATTATTGTTGTTAGAGCTATGTGAACTGCTATTGCTGTGGTTGCTGCTAGGATGCATCTGCACTGTGTTTCCTTGAATATTTTATGATGGCAGTGTCCTTGATGAAGGTGGGTAGTTATTTTAATTAGAATTGTTGGAATTGTTAGAAGAGTTTGGATTGGTGTTCGATCCAGTGAGATTCTGAGACGAAAAGACACCATTGATTGATTTTTGAATAAATTGATTATTGTTTTAATATTTTTAGTGCTGCTTGTTCATGACGAATGGGGAGTGGGGGGATAGAATGAGTGCCTTGTTTCGGGTAGAGGAGAATTCAGTAAACATTTTATTAGTATCGTAGCATGTTTCTTCAATTAGATCAATATTTAAGCACATTTCATCGTCATTCGTGTTGTTTTGGTTGGCTGCGTTATTATTGTTATTATTGCTATTGGCAGGAGAAGGATCTTTTAAATTTTGTTAAGATACAGATCCATTTAGTTAGATGATTTTGTTTTATCTTTTCATGAATTTCTTATCATTTGCTTGTATTTCGTTTTTAACTTCATTTGCAATGTTTGATAGATAAGTTTCATCCTTTGAAAATTACCCGAAAGACTATTTGGAATCTAAATGCTTACCACTACCTCCCCCACCTCCACCTTGGCCATCTTAGCTTTCATGACTGTTGCTATTCTTATGGCTTTTGAGTTGATTGTTGCTATTGATGAATCTATCCCCAAGATGATCTTCATATATGCCTGCTTAAATACCTCTTCCTGTCATTAATTAATTTACAGGAGTGATTCCTCCGTAATTTTCTCCAATAGTCTTCCCGTTGTATTAAGGTGTCTAAGAGAAAGGATTCCCATTGAAGTAGCGAAATCCAGAACCTGGGCTTTAGATTCCTTAGAAATTAGGAGAAGTATTCCCATTATAAAGCATTTCTGAAAAAAAAAAGAAAAAAAAATTAATTTA
>Ga0302285_10000521_pt1 | contig 20994 bp, 8 predicted proteins | sample III_Fen_E2_2_FD_200455 | JGI IMG/M metagenome (GOLD analysis project Ga0302285, IMG submission 200455) | Peat permafrost microbial communities from Stordalen Mire near Abisko, Sweden - III_Fen_E2_2 | ecosystem: Environmental > Terrestrial > Soil > Wetlands > Permafrost | place: Sweden: Abisko... | reverse complement strand
TTTCAAGACAAAGAAAGATTTAAGAAAAATAATATTGAAGAGGGTAAAACAATTCTTACTCATCATCAGAGGCTTTCTGCTTTTTGAATCGGAGACTAATTATCAGATTATTCTCATTGATTCGTGGGAAATCTTCTTCTGGGAAACTATTTTAGCAATACGTCTCCAGAAGGAAAGCATTTAATCGTTTTTGAGGATACTTGTTTACCATCATATCAACATATTAGTTAAGATCTCCACTGCCAATGTTAATATCGATATTGGCAGACCCTGATTATTTGACCTTGAAAGTGAGAAAGAAAACAAAAAGAAAGATAAAAATTGACTTGATAATAATAAGAAGAAATTATTTGCCAAAAATCAATAGTATTTTGCTTACCTTGCTAATGAGAGTATGAAAATCTACTTCATCTAAGAGATTCTTCATGAGAACGATAGTTAATCCAAGTCCATAGATATCCAGACTAAATGGATTGTAGCTAAGCACTTTTTAGTTTGCATTCATGTGCATCAATGTCAAGATTTCAGGAGAAGCAAATTACGGTACACCTCTAACTGTGTTATATCCTTCTCCATCTTCATGTCTCACTGGTAAATTTCGCATTCCTGCTGACCTTGAGTTGTTTCAGATCTTTAAACAGAGCAGAGCTTCAGCGCAGGTTTTGCGCTAATTGAATAAATAAATTTTACTTCATTTTTTCATTGAAGCTGGCATCACAGAAACCTCCAATTTTGTATTGTTTCTCTTGTGTAACATACCAGATATTTGTAGGTCTTATGTCTCTATGGGAGATTCCTTATCTTGCTAATGCTGCAAGCGCACTGGACATATCTCTCAAAAATGCACTGAGTTCTTTAGTACTGAACTCCCATTTATGTTTTTTTCTAAACTGAATAATGTCATGCAAATTCGAGTCAAAATACTCCATAACGATAACGACTGATCTTGATAAAGTTCTCTTTTCTTGGCTCTCAAGGATGTATGCGTCTTTAATCTTTAAGATAAGAAATATTTGCCCTTTAAATCACTCTTCATTTGTGATTTCAACTAACAAATACTTAGGTTCCAATATTTTTTACTTGTATGATATTTGGGTGAGGTAGGCCGTTATTAACAATTTGCATATTTCGAAGTATGAAAATCTAATATAACGCAGCTTTAAAGTCATAGTCTTCGAAGTCATCAAATGGAATTGACTGGATAGTGAATCTCTCATTCGATCTCTTATCTTACGCTCTTGCAAGGAGACTATTTCCATTGTTCACATCCTTGATGACATATTCTTCAAGTTGCCAATCATATGTTCGATCTAAGTAAATGGAGAAAAGATCTCTTTTCACTTTCAGATCAACTTTTATCACTTCTTCAGGCTCATTATTGTTGTATGGCTTGATGGATAATATGAATTGAATCGAATCGTTGTCTAGTTTTGTCGTGTAAATCTGAGAAAATTTGCTAGATTCATTCTTCAGTTTTTATCGAATATCAACATTCGGATAAACATTCAGCATTGTTTCCTGTATATGCAGTTAAGAATCAATAGTTAACAATGACATTATTGTTTGGATTATCTTCTAAAGTAATATCTACCCTTCCATCACGATCATTTGGAATCGAAGAACAGCATTTCAAAGTCTGTCCCATTTTTTGTGGTTTCTACAAATAACGCTTTCAAGCAATAAATCAGCTGTGATTCTGTTTGAAATTAATTTCTTCACTCTAATATTTTGAATAAGTTAACAAACGTAATTCTTTTTGAGATTGAAATATCACTCATAAATAGAGTTTATCTCAACAACAAAAACGAGTAGTTGCCTGTATTTTAAAATAATTAAAAATGATGTCTAATTTTTTTTGTTAAAAGTAATGAAAAGTGGACAAACTTGAACTAACTTTGCAAATCTCAGAATATATAAAATGACTGCATAAAAGAAGGTAGCTAAGCTATGTTTGAAAAAAAAAAGAAGAATCATACGGTGGGAATTGTGTGTGATATTTTGTATCAAAGTTTATTTTATAATTTCTCAAGAAGCTCCGTGAACAATTCATCGATTCCCTCATTTGTTTTCGCTGAAGTCTCTTGAAAGATGATATTATTGTTATTTTAGCAGAACTACGCGCCTTATTAAGCAGTGACTTGACGCAGATCATCGTCAATATCACATTTATTTCCTGCTATGCATAAAATCATTCCTTAGTTTTAAACTTTGTTTTCAAGTTCCTTTAGCCAGTAATCAAGACTCTGAAATGTAGACTATTTTTGTACATCGTAAACGAGCACAGCAGCTTGAGCATCGTTGTAGTAAAGCTATGTCATTGATCTTGCAAAAACAAAAACAGAAAATAAATTTTTTTTCAAAAAATGAGGTAGTTAAAATGAGATACCTGTATCTTTCTTCTCCACCCGTATCCCAGAGATGAATAGCTACTTTTTGACCATTGGACAGCTAAGTTTCCTTGAGATTGTATACTCCACCGATTGTCAATTCATAATTTTAGCTGAATTCATGTTTGCAATATCTGAGGGCAATCGAACTTTTACCAACATTTGGGTCTCCAAGTAGCACAACTTTGATCTCCTTTTTTTTAGTTAAGCTCATTTTATCCTTAGTTCCTGTATTTGACCCACCACAACATCCTCCATCGCCGCTGTTTGACTTGTGACTCATCTACTCGAGTTGTGATGATTTTGATTGAAATAAAATAAAAAAGAAAGTACCAATTCCCTTCTGAAAATTCCTTTTTATTAAAATTCTTGGAATATCACAATTTTGTTAAATTAAAATAATAGCCAAAACTCCTTGTTCAAAATTTTAAACTTTCTTAGAAAAAAACTTTAATTATTTAATAGCTCCATTCACCAAATGAAAATATGACAAGCTTAGTGGACATCAAATGTTAAAATAGACGATAATAATGGGGAATTCAAACAGCAGAATGTAGAAGAGATTAATAGGAAATCAGAATTCCTGTTTCATAGCATGGATTTGATGGGATAGAAAATACTGCTGGAGTTGAAGTTTCATTGAGACTTTTCAATAGCTCCAATAGCACAGAATTTTGTGAAGAAACGCTGACAAGAACAGATGCTTGTTTTTTTGCAATTTCCTTAAGTTTATCTATGGTATTCAATATTTATTCGACTGCTTAGATGCCTAGATCATGCTTGTAAGGGAAGCACACAAGGCGAGTTTATTCTTACATTTGCTGTAAAAATAGTTTGTGGAAAAGTGCGAATTTACAGTTTTTTTCTGCTTCGATTATTTCCTCCACAAAAGCTAATTCTTCGTTAACTATTGCTGATGTAGTTTATTCAAATTGAGCATCTGAAGCTTGAAGTTCTTCTAATATGTATTGATTTTTAGAGGAATCAAATTTAAATTCAGAAGCAACAACATTCCTTTTCCCATATTGGCTCTCCACGATATGATTTTCAGGATTACTTGGTTGGCTAAATGAAATTGATGTTATTTATTTGCTTCCAACAACTGTGAACACCTATTCAATTCCTGAATGAGCACTGGAAGATTCGATTGAGAAATCTTTAATTGCATTCCCTTCAGAATCCTTCAAAGTCAATCCTGAGTGAAGATGTTCGCTACGAATATTACACGTAAATGTTAATTGTACTGATGTCTACGACTGTGAGGTTTGTTAAGCTGAAATGAGCCTGAATGGAGTCAGCAAACCCATTAGCCATTTGTGGTACAGCCATACACCTTATTCGTTTGGCTAAATGAATATTGCATTCTTAATGAGTTCTAACTCTGATTAGATCATTTTCAAAGGGATTTTAAACATCATAAGTTCTTTTGAATCCTCAGAAGATGGAGCTGCTGCAAGAAGTGCTGCTTGATATTTTCGTTCTAGGTTTTTAGCTCTAAAATGTAAGGCTGAGAAGTTTGAAAAGTTCTTTTCATACTTTTCTTAAGTATACGCGATTTCCCTTTCTATGAAAGATTCGCTATTCTTTTCGACTTCACTAATCAACCAATTTCGATAATTCCAGCAGTGAAAGTTTCGTTCGTCGATTTCTAACATTTTATTACACAGTTTGAGTTCCATTTCAACAACTGATGGGATAGGCTCGTCTTCGATATTAGCAGTAGCAGCAGCTTCAGCTTCTTTTGGTTCAGTTGATGCTTCAGATACTCCATCTTTTTCTTGAAGTTGTTAAGCTAGTAGTCTAGCTTTTTTAGCTTTTTCTTTCAGTTTCACTGCGAGAGTCTCAAGTTAGCGACACTCTAAAACGAGCCATTATCTAAACGACCAAATTCCATAACTTTTGGGACTTCTCTTTAGAAACTTTGTGACTAGCATCAACTCATTTGCTAGAATTTAATATTTACTTTTAGGATTAGCTGTCTTGCTGAGTTCTGCTGTGATAACTTCTCTTTTAAAGTTATAAATCGTTGGTAAGTCAGGACACATGCTAGCTAGTAAATCACAGTATTCATTTGGATTTTCAACAGATTTGGCACCTGTACGAATGTCTAAAAACTCGTTGATCATTCCGATGACTTTTTAACCTTGTTCATCTTACTTTTTCTTCTCTTCCTCAGAAGGCTGCTTGACATCTTTCTTTTTTTAGCCGTGCATAGTTCCTTTTCAGAATTATCTAAGTTCAATTTTGATTTTTTCTTTATTTTTTTTCTGAGCAATTTTTTATTAATTTAATAATATATTTCCTTCAATTAATATCATCTTCAAGAATAACAATTTAAGACCTACTGCTTCCCGAGCCGATCCGAAGAAAAGATATTTTAAATTATCCTTCCTTATCTTCTGTATATTGTTGTGTGTTTTGTAGTACAAATAATGGATATATTACAACTTGGTTATTGTTTAATGAGCTTAACCTTTTCTAATCTAAATAGTTAATTATTTATAAAATGTACTGAATTTCAAGTATTTTCAAGAAAAATGCTGAAATTCTTCCTATGATGGCTATTTCTTCTTTCTATGTTACTTTGTTCTTTTGAACAAAAGCAAAAATTCAAATTTCTATCAAACAGAACGCAAAAGAAAAGAAAAAAGATTTTGTTAATATAATTTCTCTCAGTGAATTACAAAATATAACTCTTTTTCTTCCTCCCTAGATCATAAAGACAAACATAATATGATGACAGATAAGATTTCAATCACTTTCGATGAGGAAAACAAGATTCGTGTGCTTGAGTAAGACAAGTTTAAAGAGACTGATTTGTTGAAGAACGAATCCATGGAATTCATCAAGAAAGTGCTTAATCTGGATGAAATCATCGCTTAAATTACTGAAACTCTTGAAAACTATGGAAAGAAGATCGAATAACAGAAACTACGTGCAATCGGTGAGCGCAATAAAGTCGAAAGTGAAGCTGAAAATAGGAAAAAAAAGATGATGGATTTAAATAATCTCTTGAATGAGAAGAAAGCAGAACTCGAACGATGCTCAACGGAACTTGAATCGATTTAAAAAGTTGAAGCCGAGTAGAAGCATCTCATCGATAAACTCTCGAACAATGAAGCTTGAAAAGTTATTATAAAAAAGCACAAATCCTAGACCACCTAAGGCAGCAATCGAGGCAAAAACAGCTTAACTTCATTTTTTTATTCGAGGCTTGTCATTTCGTTCTACATGGGTTTAATGATGCATATGTAATAAAAATCGATTCTGTCTGTGTGCTTAAAGCCTATGTTTTTAATAAAAGGAGGGGGGGGGATAACAAATATATAATATCAGTAATTTAATAAATGTTCATTTGTTTGTGCATGTGTTGTTTCAGAAACTATTTTAAAAGGAAAAGCAAGGGAGAAGGAATATTTTTGCACTTCTCCATTAGATGAAAATGAATTTATTATTTCACTAAAAAAATGAATTGGAAACTGAGTAAATTTTTGTTCTCATGATTTCACTCATTTACTGCATTGTCACAACTCCCTAGAGGCAACTCAAAGTTGAACTGAGTGGAAGTAGCTGTTAAAATTTGCTTCAAAAAAAAAGGCAATAAAAAATATTTGTAAACAAAATCTGGAGCTTCAAAAAGTTAAATCAAACCTTTATTCGCCTATCAACTTGTGTTTACATTTTACTAACTTACAGGATTAATCAAACAAAAAAATATTAACAACCTCCGATTACTTTGATATATTGTTCACAGACAACCATTCGCATAAACAGTTGTTCATTTCTTAGTTTTCCTTGGCTTTTACCTTTACTATGAGTTAATAATAACAGCAATAGCATGTCATTTTGTTACAATAACATGCCAATCACAGCTCGCTCATGAGAAGACCAGCAGGGTTACATGGAAAGCAGAGAAATCTTGAAATATCTTCTTCTTCTTAAAATTCTTATTCCTTTCATCAAGAGTTGCTTCCTTCTTCAGTTTCTACTAAAAACAACAGCATAGACTAATCTCACAACCTTCCAAGCCGGAAATACTCTTTTGATGCTTTAAATATCCCCTCCATAGGGACAAAGATATCATTATCAGATCAAAATAAAAAGCAAAGAGTATTCTAACAACCTCCACCACTTTAGCTCTATGATATCCCAGAATCTAACAAAATCGATTCAGATAGCTCATCTTGGGTAAACTCATTAGGTGACTAATATTGCCTGACGGGATAATCTCCCTCACAAGCGAATAGCAATTAACTACTGCTTTTTCAATCGAATCCGCATATTCGTTATTCTTCTTTGCCTTCTCCAAGTGGTTAGTAACCATCTCCAAACACATCAATATCAAACCAGCTATTGTCAGGATAATTCTCTTCTGCATTATAAAACTATTTTGAAGCAAATTCACCTGCATAAGTTAACTCATTCACTGGTTTATCTCAAGAACGACTAACTTCTAAGACAAATTTTGTGAACACATAGACAAACTTATCAACTTAAGCTTAAAACTTAGGAATGTAATAGGCCTACAATGGCTATCAAAAACTGAGAAAAGTCCCTAAGATAAGATGTTCAGCACAATATGGGAATGGTTAGAGTCCTGCAAGTGAAAATCATGCAACTCCTTCAACACATTCATAATTTCCCATTTCAGGAGAAAACAGCATAGGAGTTCTATATGCCCCTGTATCTGAATAAGAATATTCCCTCAAAACTAAGGGAAGTAACTCTTCGCATGAATCTCCAACTTATCAACAAAATGGCCTTAATTTCAAGCCAGTTTTGTATTTTCCTTAAAATCTCAATCATCTATCAAACAACCAAGCAATTCAATAGCCTTAGTTATATTAACAATCACAGTAAAACCAAGTATTGTCTCAATAAATATAATCTCAGAACTTCAAAGGACATCTACTACAATAGCAGTAACATCACTCAGTTAATCCTCAGGAAGTTCAACTGTAATAATAGCAATAATAACAATAAATCGCTCAATTGAAACCATCTCAGGAGTAGAATGTCCAATAAATATTTTGTACAACTTAAAATACTGAATCTAAAGAATAATTCAACTCTCATCCATAATAAGAACCTTCTAAATAAACTTAATAGTCTGGGTTGTATTATCTTGCTCCCGACACCAGGCATACTGAGAATAATTTATAAAACTGCTAATAGAATCCTCATTTAAATCAATAAACCTCACGCAACCAACAAATTCCATTCGCTTAGTAGACTAATAGAAATACAGTAGATTAATCAAAATGTACTCAGTTTCTGCAATAATAATAAAACTCAAAATAATAGCATGAATCGTATTCTCAATAAAATCGGCTATTCTAACCTTCATAAACTCTTAATCCAATAGAAAACAACCAAAACAGCAGCAGAAACAATCTTCCTCAACAACCATAATCGATTCTGTAGGTGAGATAGTAAAATCAATAGTGCCAAATTGGAAGAAGAGAGTAAATATCTCAACAACAAGAGACTCTACTACCTGAATAATAATATAATTACAGAAGAAATAGCTATTGTAAAAGTAATATTACTACTAAGAAAGTTATGAATGACATGACAGCTATTCTTGCAAATCGATAGAAACCTCCGCTGAAGAAAAATTAAGAAAAAGTCAATGAAAATATCTTCTAAAATTATCCTGGGAAAGAAGAAGATAACAACCAAGGAGCTCTTAGGCATAGCTAATAAGGAACATATAACATTCTAAAATAAGATATTGTTGTTTCCTTGAGTGCAAAGGGCAAAGAAAACATAAATTAGCACTCATAAGAAAAAAAATCTCTTCTTATTTCTAGAAAAGATTCAACAAAAGTCAGAGCAGAAGGGAAACCAGTAGATACTCATGATATCAAAGAAGACAGATCTTTTTCTCTGGATGCAACAAAAATATCTAAAGCTCTGGATACTACCTTTAATTACTCTGATCTTCTGTAGCTTTCATTGTCTGAATTAGAGGAATCTTCTAAATCTTAAATTTTTGAAGATGCATCCAGTTAAAAGGTGAATAAACCATGTTTTTCTAATAAAGAATAAGATAAATTGGAGATTTAAAAGATAATCGAAGTTAGAAAGCGAAATGCACCTGAGACATTTACTTTCAACACATATATTTCATAATCATAGAATAGCAGCAACAACAACAATAGTTGGGAATGTGATAAAGAGTAATAACAACAATCTAGTTTAAAAGCAGATTCTTAAGGTAGTGAAAGCACGAACGATCAGTAATGTGAAATATTGAAATAATCTGAAAAATAATAAGATTTCACAGGAGATGAGGATGATACAACATCACGGAATCATAAGAATAATGAGAATTTCACAGAAAATGATGAGGTAATCGATGAAGAATATGCGAATATTCTATATCAGTAACTAACTATTGAGCGTTCGTTATTCTAAATGAAGACATGCCTCACGCGTTTGATGTCATAGATATAAAATATTCTACCTCCAAATGAAGGAGAAGACTTGGTGAAATTTTAGCTGAAATTGAAAAATATTCTGACTTTAAGACTGTCTTTGGAAGAATTGAAAATGATTTTTATCCCAGATAAGTGTAATAGTGATCTAATTTCTAAGGAAGAAGTGTTAGATGTTCTTCTTGGTTCTTAGAGTCTTGTGATTGTTAACGAATCTCAAGAGTTAGCACCTGATACGAAAAAAATAATCAGAAACGTACTTAGAGAGACTAGAAGAGCTGAAATTCATTTAAAAGAACTGAGATAAAAATATAAATACTGTCAAGATGAGATATTTAAAGTTATTGCAGGTGATAAGTAATAGATTTCTTGCAGTGATTTAGGGATATTCTTTAAATCAAACGGATTTGATGTCAGAGATCAAGAAATGATGATGTTGATTTATCGATTCCATCGTCCTAGCACAATTCGTTTGTCTCAGATAAACTTTAAAATTTGATTCTCTGAAAAACATAGATATTCCTAGGGTTTTCAGAGAAATCTGTAAATTGTTAATTAATTGTCGAAAAAATGAAAATAATGCTGTTAGTGAATGGCTTTACATCTGTGCATAATCGTATTTTTTTGTTACTTTATTATTTTAAAAAAATGAAGGAAATTCAAAACTACATTTTGCTCCAAAGTTGTACAGATAAAATGTAAACAAATTATAAAAATCTAAGAGTAACATTACAAGGAACATACAATTATAGGTGTTTTAGTTAATTGGAGAAAGAAAGAATGAAGAATTAAATTAAATGGGAGGGGTTCAATTAACAATTTTACAGCTCTTTTGTTCTTGCTTTTTTCAAGTAGAATTATATGATAAAAAGATCTTATATTTTTTAACTAAGTTTTTTTCAGTTATGAGTTGTTGCAGTTTTTTTCGCTGGTGATGCTTAAAGTTAGATGATTTAAGTCTAAGGAGAATTCAAGTCTTTTAAGAGAGTTAGATTTGTAGAAGATGAATCACTAGAGAATTTACCATTTTTCCAATTACCAGATTTTATCACTGTTTTTTAAATACTATCCATGAGATTACCTTCACCGTGTGGTTTCCAGTGCTTGAAGGATCCAACATAATGAGTGTTATTTGAATAATACTCAACTCCTTACCCGCACTTTTGGTCTCTCTTGAAAGAACCAAAATAAGAGGAATTATCAGAAAATTTTATGAAGCATCCTTTTCCATGTTTTTTATCGTTAATATAGTCTCCTTCGTAGACATTTCCATTCTCCCAAACCATTCGACATGTACCATGAGATTTCCCTGCGATGTTGTACCCTATTCTATAAGCACCGTCTCTCCAAAAGATCAAACTTCTTCCATTTGCTTCTCCATCTTTGTTGACTTAAGAAAATTCAATTCTTTCGCCGTAATCAAATTTTTTCACCGCTAATGCTGCTGGATTTTCAAATTCCGGATTGCGAAATTCAAATTCAGGCAACACAGAGATGGATTATCGAGCTAAGGCACTGAGATCTTATTCGGCACGCTTTAAGTCGTCTTCAACAGATTTTAATTACCCCATGAAAAGCAAATCATCTTAGGATAAATTCTTGACATAGAGTAGTCTCTCAGGTACAATATTCGCGATACGTGAGCGAATGAGATTGTAGTATTAGTCACTTCTCTCCTTGATAAATTCTATGTGACTCATGATTTCTGCTTTTTCAGGCTGGAAATAAGCCTTCCAGACTTTGACTTATTTTTCGAGAGGGGCACCAGGACAAACTGCAGCAGCTGCTTCTTCTTTGAGGAGTTGCTTGGCGATATTAAATTACTCTATCATGGCTGATTTACTTTCGTCTAGACGCGTTTGAAGGTCATGAAATTTCTATTCTATTTTCTCTACAGTAATTTAGCCTAATTTTCCTCCTGTTTTCATAGCACCTTAGATCTGCTGAGTTACAGTCTTCAGGCATATTGCTTCATGACCTTCATGTGGTCCAGAGCTGAGACACTTAGCGCAGCATAACTTGCTAGCTTCCTTGCATTTGATTTCGACACATACAAGCTAAAGTGGATATTGTTTTTCGTTATCTTCTTTTCGTTTTTTTGGCTAGGATTATTCATTATGACTGGACTACAAGTCCTGTATATCATCTTCACCACTTACCTCGCTGCTAGAATTACTGCTGGAACTGCTACTTGAGTCACTGTCACTACTTTCTCGTAAACTAGAATTTCCAGATTCGGTGCTTTTCAGATGATCTTTTGAGGCCATTTTTCCTTTGAGTGCCTATCTATCTGATTTGAATTAAAAAGCTGAATTCTGTCGCGGAGGTGGTTATTTAGGAGCACAGTTTGGCGAGGAATTATGGAAATGTAAATTGCAATATTTTAGAGGCTAAAAGAGAGTTTCTTAGAGGAATTCAGCTTATTTTAGAGATTATCCTTAAACATGGTGAATTTCAGTTTACTAAGATGGATGAAGAACTATTTCTGAATTAGTCTTCGATGCTAAAAGGGAAACACGATTTTTACTATTGAGCTCCTCTAGTTTGGGGGAGGAATCTGAAGTTGAAGGCATGGGAAGAAGAGACCTAAGTCTACTACTACCTGTTTTGGGCTGGTCATTTGATTCTTCCTGTTCGTTCATAAATATTTGATTTGTTCTTTTATTTTAAGCTTCTTTAAAATATACGATCCTGTGTCAATTAGAATTGAACTAAAAGTCTTCAAGGGTATGTTAAATGGTCTATTCTTTTGGGACAAGCGAATTTGAAGGGGGGGAGAGAGTGGGAAGTGATAAATATGCTTTTTCTTTTTTTTCTTCTCTCTTTGTTTGCTAGCAGGAAAAGCACTTTTTTTATTATTCTTTACTTTAAAAGAAACTGACTCTCTTTCTCCCTCTTCTTCTGTGTTCCTTAACTTCAAAATTCTCATTGGTTCTATAAATTTTCATTTTGGATTCTCTTTTATATCAAAATCAAAATTTTCTCATGCTTATTTTTCTTCTGCTTCCATATTTTACAAAGCTAAATTACACATTCAATAAGCAAATCATGTTTAAACATAAAAAACATTCATTTTTTTCCTTCTAATCACAAATGGATTACTTTCATTTACTGCTACAATTTTTCAAAGATATCATCTTTAACCCATGCTTTTTAACTCCTTTTCCTATGGACATAACAGAAATCTAACAGATATTTAGGCATTGCCTTATTTTATTTTATGTGTAATAGATTTTTACCTCTCCTTTTCTTTTCAATTTACCCATGATTTCAGAAATAATTCCCCCCCATACTTCTTTTTGTTTAAACACATCAGACAACAGAGTGCTACTATTACCAAAGCAGATCATCAATAAAAGTGTTCGAGTATTGCATGAAGTAGCAATCTTAAATAAACTTTCTATTATTTTTTTTGGAATAGATTCCAACTTTAAAATTATAAATTGACTAATATATCTTGACAAATGCTCTTAAAAATCTAAAAAACTACTATAAACCTTGCTGTATGCAGCTATAATCTTATTTATTTTCTAGAATATTATTAAATCACAAAAGTAGTTTGCATAACTCTTCAGGCTTATTTCGCAAATCCAGCTGGTTATTTCTATTATCCATTCAACATATACTGTATCTATGTTTTTTCAAATATTGTATCATCATGCACAAATCACCTCTTCATCTAAGGATATTTTATTCGGATTATTGAGCTATGCATTCAGCTCATCAATTTATTTTTAAAATAGACTTTGAACAGAATTTGAGCATCGAAGATAATCTCCATGCAGAGTTTCTTTATGCCTTGCCCTGTCTATGCAGGCAATAATAAAGTTTTCAAGTTTATCAAACGCTTTCTTATTGATATTCTTAAACTCAGGGCTGATTACTTTCAAATGCACTTACTGCAGTAAAAACATGGAATATTCAATCTTAAATGGCTTGCTTTGCCATATTGTCTTAGCTAAGAATTATTCAGAAATATTTTCTTTTTCTATTTTATCTCTCAAACGCTTGCTTTTAGACATGACCAATCTGATACCATATTCAACATCAATATTCTAATACTGAATTCGTGATTGATTCTCTTATTCTTTCAAAATTGGTATTTCATTCATTGTTTCTACTCTTTTCTTGAATCTCCTGAAGAATTAGTTCTTTTCGCTTTAAATATTCGTTTTATCGTTAAGAGGGAGAAGAACAGATAAATCTGTTCTGCTTGAACTCTATGGAGTTTTAAGCTATTCTTTCGCTGGATTCTAGCTTACCATTTATCTCCCAATTTAAAACTCAGTTTTTGCGTAGGGTTGATGATCCTCTAAAGGGAGTTCAAGAGCGTTAAACTGATGAGTATTTTCATTTTCCCTATTACCGTTTCTTTAAGGAAGGGTTGTAGTCAGCGAATGAAGTTATTTTCTTTAAAATTATGCTGGTTTGATGCCCAATCCAGCTTTTTACTAATCCGCATTGTCTTCAGCAATATTTTTTTAAGATTTAAATGTATTCTGATTCTGCTAGAAGCCTAATCCAAGATTCGATGATACAGATGATTTTGACATATTATTACTACCAATAACCTCACTTGTGTAATCATCTCTACTAGCAATATTAGTCTACGAAGAATATTTATTTTTGAGTGCCCTGACAGTTCGAATTGGCGTACTAGCTACTTCACAATCTTCTTCGTTTTCCACTGAGAGTATTTTACTTAGATCACTCATTATCCTGCTTGTGAGTTCAGTTATTAATTCACTTTTAAATTGTGTTAAACAAAAAAAACACTGAATCAAATTTCTACTTTGCATTATTTTCTCAAAGAAGGCATCAGATATTCCCTATTTTGTTTAATATCCTAGTATTAAAATTTATGTTTCAGTTTAAATCGATTCTTTCTTTGTGTTTCAAATCAATATAATTAAATAATCTTCATAAAAATATCAAATTTCATTCAATTTTTCAATAATCACTCCTTATAAAATTAATAAACAATATAGATTTTTATATCAGCAAATATCAACATCTTCATCGGAGTATTTCCCATTGAATGTGATCTCTCCAGATTAATTGAATTCTTAGCCTTCAATTTTCCTACCTTTTCTATACAGAATTGAACATTACACCTAACCATTTCTATAATATTCTACCGATTATCCATCTCTTCTATTATTCTTGAAAGATCCTTCAAATTCGATCTTTCCATCTTCAAAATATCTTCTCAGCTATCCATTTAACTTCCCTTTTTAGTACTATCCAATCGAAATCAATACATTCTACGAATTGAATTTAGCCCCCTCTCCATCACATAATCCCTGCTAATACATACCTTCATAATTTAAACTTCCATCTTTATTATACGAGCGAGCAAACCCATTAAGATTTCCTTCTTAATAATCTCCATCATGTAAAATATATCCATTTTCATAGAATTCTTTACCTTTACCGTGGTATTAGTCATTCAAAAAATATCCTTCATAAATTTTTTACCCTTGCTCGTTAAACAGAACCCCTAATCCTTGTTTTTACCCTTCAATAACCTGCCCTTGATAAATAATCCTACCATTTGGAGCTTTCAGAATCTCATAATTCTACATTGCTGCTTCTTCAAATTGTTGAATTGGTAAATCTACTTGTTTCTATCCCTATTATGGGATGACATTTCCTCCTTCTTGGAATTGATTTTGAATTGGAACTTTCATATTAATAGAGATAATTTCTTCGATTTTATTACTAATTTAATTCTAATCTGTGTTTTATTAATTGAATTACTGCAGTTATGTTCCAGTTTAATTTATAAAATTGTCTTTCTCTGCTCTTGTCAGTGTTTAATCTGCATTTTTTATTTAAATTTTTTCCACTTCAGCATAATCCTATTTTCTGATGTCGTCTCCTTTTTGCACATCAATTTTTTGTGAAAAATCAAATTCCCAACAGTCTTCATATTTATTATCTTATTAAGGTTCTGTAAGCGATCGAACATGATCTAACTAGTTTGATTTCTCATTTTCCACTTTTTAATCAGAATTTTTGAAACAAAGAATGTAATCTTTTTGTTAATTAACTTCTGAAGAAGTGTTAAAATCAGACTGTGTATTTTCAATACCAGGTTCAGTTTTGTGATATGTGGTTGAGATTATCTGATTTTACTAATCCCTAGAATCCATAGATTAAACCTTTCTTCGATTTAATGCACTCAATTCCTTACTAGAAGAGTTTTAGTCATCTGAAGGAACATTTTATTGTTATTCTTGATTTGACTCTTCATGAATTTACTATTTCAGATCTATCTAAGGGTTAAACACTTAGATTATATCTTCAATTCGATTAAGTTCTGACATCTAAGGTTAATCTGCTATGATATTGCATGATTTAAGCTTTTCACTTGAAGAATTTGACTTTTTGTTAGAATCACTTTGTTCTTGATATCTCGCAAAATCACTCTTTTTATAGATATCTACTTACTCCTAAATGGTCAAAAACATCGATTTGGATCCTTTATGAGTAGCGGACTATTTTACGTTGGATTTAAAAGCTTCTTCGCTTTATTTTTCTTCTTCAAAAGCTTGTTTTTCTTTCCAATTTTAAGAATCTACTTATGGAGAATTATCTGCTCCAAATGAAGATTGCGCCAAGTATCCATTAGTCATTTTATCAAATCCAAGAGTTTGCAGCAATACTTTCTCAATATTTCTTGGAGAATTCTTAGGAGAATCGATTCCTCGTCTCAAATGAAGAATATCTGAAACATAGAATATTGATTAACCTGTCGAATTCGCTGCACGTCCACATACAACTCGATTCATTAGCTTAACAACAAGATATTTGAACTCAGATTCTTCACTATCATTTGGATTATCGCCCTGCTCAGTTTCATCAAAAGGAGCTCCAAACTGGAGGGATTGAATAATTTGCTAAGAACAATCAAACCCAAAAGTCATCTAATATATCAAGATCATCAATGAATACACATCTTTGAATTATAAGTAAGCAAGATTTTCTGGTTTTTCAGGTGGAATGGTTAGTTCTCTTTCTCTGAGTTTTCGATGGATTAACTCATTCTTTCTGCCAAATCCAAAATCTGCGAGATAAATTTTATTGGTGTCTTGATTTACAAAGATATTTGAAGCTTTAATTCCACCATGCGCTAGTCCTCTTTCGTGAAGTAAACAGACAGACTCAAGTAGTTCTAAGATCCATTTGCGGATCATATCAAAATGGTCAAAGAGGCCATTAGAACAGTTAAGACGATAGAGATTGTCAAGAGAGTTTCTAAAAAACGATTTTCTGATGAAGTTCATGATCTCATCTTGAGAATTAAGCATGAAATCTTCATACCCTTCAAACGTAGGGGAGATACCTTAAGCTTCTTTTTGGAATTAGAACAGCTCTACTGCATTCGATAGTTGCAAATAGGAATTAGCAATAAAGCATTTTACTATGCGAGTTTCAAGAACGCCTTCATGAACCAAACTGCAGTGGAGGATAAAAGATTCATGACTTGCATCTAGAATCGCAGTTGTTTTGATTCCTTTAGAGAGTAAATAAGCAACATTTGAAGCGAGAATGGAGAAAACAATTGGAGGTTTGATATCAAATCGATTATATTGATTCCGTAATTATTGTAAGCAAATGCCTTGAGCCATTTCTTTTTGATTTTTTTTTATTAATCTGTAGTTTAAACGATTTTTTAATTTTTTTGTTACTTCTAATATTAGGATCCAATTCCCCCCTCTCTTTCTCTGACTTTTTCTTACAGTTCTAAATTAAACTAATGGCAATAAATAATACCAATATGCATGGATTAATTTTAAAAGTTTGATCTCTTCTCGCTCTCAAACTTTTTTCATCATTCGAGGGTAGAATGGGATAATTTTAGTTTCAAGAGAAGTGTTTTAATAAAACGGAAATTGCATAGATTATTGTCCAGCACTGTCTATTTTATTCAACGCACTCTAAGATCAAAAGTCCTTTCGATTTCTCGAAAAAAGAAATTATAAATTAATCCCAGATATTTTTAATCTTTCACTAATCGACCATAGAAATGCAATCTCCAATCTTTAATTTAGATATTTTTATTAAAATACTTTTCGATAACTCGAATAGAGATAGCAATTATTGTTGCTATTGCTATTTACTCAATGGAAAATACTTTTTTTTATAATCAGTTTTTCTAATAATTTCCTTCCCTGAAAATGTAGAGTTTTATAAGATAAATAATTTGAAGGGAAGAAAAAAACCAAAATTAGATTTATTAAACTCGAAAGTAAAGAAAAAATAGAGTAAGGTTGTGAGAAAAAATCAGCTGGGGAAGACGCAGCGGCATAGATTATTTTTTGTTTTGCTCTTCCGATTCGACATCTCATTAGAAAAAGTATTTATTAAGAATATGAGAAAGTCCTTCTTTGTTACATGGCTTTGAAAGATAAGAAACCATGCCAGCTTCAAAGCAGCTTAATTTAGTATCGTAGTCATCATAGCTAGTGCAAGCAACGATATTAGTCTCAATCATCGAAGTTACTTTGTCATGATTTTAGACCTTATAATCAGCGAGGGATTTGAAAATTTATTCTGTAGCTTCTAATCCATCCAAAACGGGCATATTAATATCCATCAGAATCAGCTTTATTTAATACTCTTGACTCTTGCTATGAAGGTAATCTTGAAAGATATCCACTGCTTCTTACCCGTTGATAGCGGTGAGGATAGAAAAATTATCGATTCCAAGCATTTTCAGGATTATTTTCAACCCAAAAATATTCATCATTTCGTCATCTGCAATCAAGATTTTATAGAACTTTCGCTAGTGCTGTGTTACAGTCAGATGTGGGATGGAAACACTTTAGATTTCTTCATCTGTTTCTTGCTCTGCGAGAGATTAAGATCGTTCTGGGATGATAGCGTTTATGAAATACGAATGGGTGATTTATCTTTGAAATAATTTGTCTCCTGGAGTTTTGAGCATAGATTCTAGAAAAAAGAATAAAGTACAAATAAGGGGGGAATCGAATCAATCTGTCTTGAAATACATGTTGTGCTGATTTCGTTAGGGGAATGTAGTTCTTTGGTGAAAAATAGGGATGTATCAGCAAATTTACAGAAATTTTCAAATTTCTAGGTGAGTTTCACTGAAAGAGTACGCATGGGTGTTTTTTAGTTAAACATTATTTATTATTCAATGTCATTTTCTTTGTTTTTGCATTCGACTTAAGGATCGATGTTGAGATCTTTTTTTTCAGATATTTCCAATTCATCTTCTATTTCAAAGTACTCGTATTCATTTATCTAAAAAAGCAAAACAAAATAGCAAATTAATAGTGGAAAATATATAACATAATTATTATTATTCGTTTTTGCTAAAATGAATCATTAATTCTAACAAATTGAGCTCATTTTTCTTTTACTTTAACTTTTTAGAATCGCCCTTTTTGAGCAATAAGATTTAAATCAGTTTCAATGCTTTACGATTATGCCACTATATTCTCACCATCTGTTGTATTAATATAAAATCGAAATTCAGATCCTGTTCCTTTTTGCGAAGTAAAATGTATTCCTGGTTCGTTTTCTTCAAGAGATTCTTAATTCTGGTTATTTCTTTGGAAGAGAATTTTCTTAGCTAGAATATTGCTGATTGTTAAGCCAAATCCGAACCCTGAAGAATGAGCAGAAACCTTATCTGCTAAATATATATTATTCAGTAATGTCTTGAGTCGTTATATCTCATTCTCATCCATTCCTAGAAAGGTAATAAAGGTAAAATTTCATTTATTTCTCAGAAAAAATTTCAAAACAAAAAATGAGAATTAATTATGAAAATTACCAATTCCGTTATCACAAATCGAAAAGCAAATACATTTTGTTTGAGAATTATACGAGAGCGACAAGCAAAGTATTCCTCCACGTTTAGAGAATTTCAAACCGTTCTAAATAAGATGAACGAGAATCTGCTGTATTTTCATCTTATCCGAGAAAATCTTTGTAGGTACATCAGCATTTATGAGAACTTCAAATTCAATCTGCTTCATGTTTGCGATTTATTAGAACATTTTGCATGTGCGATAAATTAGCGGTCGAAGCATTGTTGAAGTGATTTTTATCCGTAAATCGTGATTCAAGTGATTATTGTAATCTCTGATATCTTAAATGATGCAATTCATTAGATTTGCATTATTTGTTAAGTTCTATCTCCAAACAAACAGACATTACTTGGGATATGTTAAATCAAAGAATTCTTACATCAAAATAGTCCACTTTAATTTATTAAGGAATTGAATTATCTGAAGCTGCTCCTAAAACCATGAAAATAAATAAAAAATATTCATTTTTTAAATGTTTTTTTCCTTGATAAAATAACCAAATATACCTTCAAGGATCTAAAGAATGAAATTCGTGTAAGTGCCTAGCTCATGAGAAATTGTCTTGAATGTCTAATATTCGATGTCTTTATGGATGTTTTAGCACATTAGTTCTTCTCTTTCTCGGTTGTTTTGGAACTGCAAAAAGAGAAACTATTCGCCATTGAGCAAATACGTGTAAAGTTTGATTTATGTGAATTTGAGAATCTCCTACAATTTCTCGTCACTTTCAAATTCAATCACTTCGATTGTCTCGATCCTCTAGCTTATTCGGAGATCTTTTGTATCTAAAATCTTCTAGATCAGATTCAGTAGAGTAATTTCAGGAAATATAAGTTAAGTTCCTCTGATATTGTTATGTGTGTCCACTTTATCTTTATCATCATAGATTCCGCTTTTTCTTTCTGAATTATGTTTTAAAAATTGAAGTTCACCATGGATCGTTTGACTTGTCTTAAAACCTAACTTCAAATTACTATGATTCTACTTTTATTATACTAACTGCTAAGATATGTTAGCTAATACGTTCGGGGATGACTTACGGTTTTTAATCTAACTCTAGTTAAAGTATTATCCAAGAGTTCCCTTTTTTTGAATGAGAGAATGTATTTATTCTTGTTTCGTCAGCTCCTTTTCTACTTTAGAAATCCCTAATGAAGACAGATAATTCGAGGAACTTTTATTATAATCCTTAACTCGAATTTTATTGAAAAGTGTCGGATAATCATAACTATCCGGATCAACACTCTCATCTTCAAAATAATTCTCAAAAAACATCGATGCTTTTGAATTCAATGGTTCAGTGACATCATTTGGTCCTCCAATCACAAAAATAGCAGAATCTAGTCTTTCTATCATGCCTTTGTAAAATTGTAAATGACTATTCAAATTCTCATTTAATCCTATGTCATTGCTTTCAAGAGGAATGTCAGGATTAGTTATTGTAAGAGCTGGTTGGTTTTGGTATTAAGATTATAAAATTCTTGATAATTTCTAATCTATCATAGCAATTTCAATTTGCCCATTAGTAGTTGTCGTTGTACCTTACCACCTCAAAGTCTAATTCCGTTTGGCTGTTTTTTAGATTTATGTTTCTTATTAAATTGGAAACTGTGAAGATAATCCCATCGAACGAGAGAATGGAATAGAACTAAATGGTATTCTTTTTCTTTTTCCATCTTCAACAAGAGGATTTTCAGTAGGATTCATTATACTTCCTGCATTTAAATTTCCAGCTTGATGACCAGTTTTACTATCACTTTGAATTGCATCTCTCCCACTGGAGGTCTCACTCTCATTTTTAAAAGTTTGTTTATGCTTTAGAAGCATCACAAATGCATATCCAATGAATGCTAAAATTATGAAATAGACTTCTGAATTTTCTAGATTTTCAGAGGAAATAAATGCAGAAACTAAGAAACATAACGATCCTATTCCTACATCTTTTAAATCTACTGATTCTCTAATTTCATGCCATAGAGCTAGTTGCATTAAGCTGAATATTAATAGCTGTTGATGATTGTGCGCCTGCTTTTGTGACACCCAAATATTCGAGTAGCCAAAGCAGATACTTGAGCATATGTTCATCGCATGAAATAAAAATCTAAATAGTTTATCATCCTTTAAATCATACTGCCGTAAAGTCTGTAGAATATGATCCTTATCAACTTCCTTTTATGAAGAATGAGGCTTCTTGGTTTGCTATTCTTTTTTAGTTTTTTGCATTTCGAAGAATATTATTATGATTTATGCACTGAGAAAAAAACTAAGAGCCATCCATCCAAGAACCTTCTAAGAAAGTGCCACTGCTTATGTTTCGGGAGC
>Ga0302285_10000520_pt1 | contig 21028 bp, 17 predicted proteins | sample III_Fen_E2_2_FD_200455 | JGI IMG/M metagenome (GOLD analysis project Ga0302285, IMG submission 200455) | Peat permafrost microbial communities from Stordalen Mire near Abisko, Sweden - III_Fen_E2_2 | ecosystem: Environmental > Terrestrial > Soil > Wetlands > Permafrost | place: Sweden: Abisko... | reverse complement strand
ACCGGAGGTCATCATCATTCTTCTTCTGATGGTATCAATGGGGTAAGAGGCGAGACCAGCGAGGACGGTGACACTCCAACCAATAGCAAAATTAACTCTGAAGTCGTTCTTGATGGATGCGGGGAGAAGAGGCTTGATGGTATCGTAGAGACCGAAGTAGAGCCCTCTGTAGATGACAATACCAACGCAGGAGATAACGAAACCTCTGTAGAGACCAGCAACACCGTCGGTGTGGATAGTCTTTGTGTAGACATCGATGAGTCCTTTGTACTGCTTCTCACCACCCTTCTTAGCGCTCTTGAGATCGTTGGTGAGTTTGGTTCTTGCGAAATCGAGGGAGTACACGAAAGCAAGGGAAACGGAACCAGCGAGACCACCAGAAGCCATGTTGGCAGCGAACCAGACCAAGTAGCCATCTTTATCTTTATTCTTGTTGAACATTCTCTTGAAGGTGTCCTTGAAGGCAAAGTTAAGAGCTTGGGTAGGGAAGTATCTCAAGACATTGGTCCAGTTTCCCTTCCAGAGAGCCTTGGGGCCTTCTTCGGTGACGATTCTCTTAGCGCAGTCAGCAATACCGGTGTATCTCTTGTCGAGAGAGCCTTGCTTGACCATTTCGTCTTGATTTTGAATACGCATTTTGATGACTTCAATGGGAGAAGCGATAGTCTTGGAGATGGAAGCGGAAGTACCACCTGTGATGAAGTCCTTGATGAACTCTAGGGGAGAGGTTTGCTTTTTGGAAGACATTTTTGAATGTAGCTAAGTTATTTTTTTTTTATATTTTTTTTTTTTTGGGGATAAATGATTTATTAAACCCGCCCTCGACTCTCTCGCTTGCTTTTATTGAGCCGTTGACTCATCCTCTGATTTTTTTACCTTGATATATTGCCTATTATTCGCTTTCTTATCGAAGATACATTTTTATTTCATAGTTTGAAAAAATCACAGATCGTCATTATTTGGAATTTAAACTCCTGCAGAAATTTCTTATTTCTTGCTTCTTTTTTCATTTTCTCCTTCTAATTTTCTTTCAAAAAAAGCAATTTTTTATATTTATTTTATCTACCCTCTAATTTCCATTCAAAAAAGACTATTTACGTACTTGCCTCCAGTAAATATTACTTAAATCATTCCCTTGCATACATTACAAATGTATTGCATATCCCAAACTATTACAAAAGCATATTGCGGGATGTATCTTTCCTCGAACAGTGTTTCATCTCTTTTTTTCTTTCTGAACATATAATAATCAACGATTTGAAAAATACTGAAAAACCTATTTTTCAATTCTCCCTTTTCTCAAAAAAAATAAAATAAAAGGAGATCTCACATGTAATTCTGACCTAATTACAATTATTTCTTGCTCAGTTGAAGAAAGATACAAAAAGATGAAATTTGAATGATTTTTCAGGAGTCTTTCTCTTAAATTTCCAAAAAACTTAAGCTCCACCCCCACCTCTCTCTAGGCTTTCTCAGTTTATCAAATCTAAAAAAAGCATAAGGAATATCTTTTCCCCCTTGGTTATCAGCTAGTTCTATTGAAATTAATTTAAATCTTTCATGCGAAATTTCAAAAAAGCCTTCTATCTTACTAATACACAATAAATTCCTTGTGAAGATTCCAGTGGTTTAAAATCAAAGACAACTCATATGTTCTTTTCAATGTTCCATTAACTCTTGCTTATTTTCCAAGTGTTCCCTTCAAACTTTATCTCTTAATATTCTTTCTTCTCCATTTTTTAAACTCTTTCAGAATGCTGCCAAAGCTATTTTCCTCTAAGTTTTTTTCCTGTAATATGGCTATGTCACATTCTCTGATTAATTTGGATCTCAGTCGTGCTTAGGAATAAATTTATCTATCCTTAACTTTAAATTTCTCCTACAGTTTAAATTATCTCCGAATTGATTCAGAAAGGAACCAAGTAATGTATTTCTTAGAAGGAACATGTAATAGGTCGTTTGAGATCGACATAAATAAGTAAATTGATGATTTAAAGACTTAAAGTAGGTAATGAAGGGATGTGTGGATTCGAATAGCTAAAGTATATTCAGAAAAATAGGTAAAAAATTACCTATTATTCCTTTACATCTGCCTGTGTAAGGATAATTTTGAAAAGCTAATGATCTAACTCAAATACCCGCCTAAATATCCAAAAAGCATTCGATTCTAGGGTTAACTTCTAAAATAGCACGTAGAGGAAGAAATTGCCATAGAAAAATACCATAGATGAGAAGAAGAAAGGGATTTAATTTTAAGAAATTTTGATAGGTTCAAAACGACACTCATTTACGAGGTGTGCGAAGGGAGTTAAAAATCAAAAAAATATTAGATATTTAAATAAAGCATTTGTTGAAAAATAGGGTAAACATTAGATTAGATAAGAATTATTTAAAAATCTAGAAGAAATGAAGATAATTCAAAGCAACAAAAAATCTGAAACTAATTAGGATTTTTAACAACCTTTTTCTTGGATAATTAACAAATAAAAAAGAGAAAATAAAGAATAAATCGCGCATGTGTTTTGTATTAATACCATAATGTCAATGGAATTTCACTTTTGACAAAAAAAGTCTAAAGGGATGAAGAACTATTGCCATGATAAGACATTTTTATTCAGATGATAATTTCTTTTAAAAATTTTAAGGGAAAATATAAAATTCTTTGAATTAGTACTTCAAAAAATGGTGAAAAATCAATTTTGAAAGCATGTTAAGATCTGATTTTATTAATGGCTCAAAAGAAAGCATTCACCCTTTTACCCTTTTGGAAAATGAAATCTTCAACATTATTGATATTTTGATAGGTCATTTAGTTAGTAGCATTGTCAATGGGTACTAATATTCTAAGTCAGAAAAAATGGTAGACATCAGTATCCATTTTATGGATATTATGAATGAAAATAGTATTAGTTGACAAATGAAGAAGATAAAGAAAAAAATAAGATGTTTATTAATGATTGATGTTTCTAAAAAATGTTGCTTTGAAATTGGGCAGATTAGAAAAATTATCAGAGGGCAGAATTTAATCATTTATTCTTTGTGCATTCTTTCTTGGACATCTTCATATTGTGTTAAATATTAGAGTCGTTTAACTTAAGATAGAGAGCTCGATGGATTTAATCATGAAATTGAATGGGGTGAATTGGTCTTTTTATCAAGCTTTCAAAAGAAAGAAAAGTATTTTTTTAAACCCAGAGATAATCAGAAATCAAGCATCGATATTTCGAGTAGTTCAAGGCAAACTCTACAGCTTTAGTTTCCTGTAATCAGATAGAAGAACTTTACCCGTATCTTGCTGGTTCTATTTAAAGGGAGAAAAACTACCACTACTGTTCAGCTCTGCTACTATTCCCAAATCTTGTCTATGACTTCAACCAAGGCTCAGGATAAACCCCCAGCTGAGCAAATCACCTCACGTCTTCGATAACTTTTTGAAAACACTGAGAAAAATACCAAGACCAAAGATAACATTCGAGAGATCAGCCATATTGGCAGACATCATGGGTTTGGAGAGGACTCTGAGATCAGACTGTAAGCTTATATGCTTCTACTTGGCATAGAAAATCAAGAAATCATAGCTCCCTTCGTTCCACGTAAGATTCCTTCATTGAGAGTGTCACTAACCAACCATTTTCTCCAATTGATGTTAATAAAAAGACGTCGCTAGTCCTGGAGAAGAAGCAGACATTCAGGTAATATCTAGAAATTGCAGTGGATCATTCAGGGTATTTGATGCTTGCATCAACGAGAGCACTGAAAGGATGTAAACAGACTCAAGATAATCGAGAGATTGATTTCTTTTCTTTAGCAAAACAAAACCTTTTTTTCTCACCATTTCTTCGCAGACAGCAATTGAGATAAGATTTAGAAGACATAATGGTGAAGCTATTTCACGAAAATAAGCAGTTTCACTACTTCAGAGGATACGAGAATTTTTGCAGCGTGATCCTCTAGCATTTTGGTAAGTAGAAGTCTTTCTGCATCGTCCAGCATCTCTCAGCTACTCTGCTCAGATAAGTCTTTTAATTATTATTCTTCTCCTTCATTTCTTTCATATGGCGGAATCTTTCTTCTACTTACCAAATAAAATCTTACCTTATCTGTATGTTCATCCACACAGATGCACTTGAAGTCGCTATCGATAAAAGTGTTGAACTCTAAGTGAGGAATATCTTCGACATTGTCAAACGAGAAGATTCCTAAGTCGCTTAGATCTTCTCGGTGACTCATTTCCTGGCGTTTTGTGTCAGCTGGGTGCTGACTTGGTTTGCATTCAATATCCGCAAGAGCAAAGATCTGCTGAGGATATATGATTTTCTTGTGAGCAGCCCTCCTGAAAGCATGGTTCTACTTGGAGCGGCTTTCATTTTAGGAACCAAAGACATAATGAAAGAACATATTCAAGAATGTCAAGAAGGAGGAGAGGTAGATTTTATTATAGTGTATGATTCTATGATTGATTTTAACCCATGTTTGGTTTAGATTGGTGTTCTCTTTGGAATCTATTAGAATTTATGGTAAGTCGACTATGACATGGAGCATATTATAAATCTAGCAATTCATCTGCAGAAGTCTAATGCGTTCACTCCATCTATGAGACAACTCTACGCCACAGAGTCAGCTTTAGAATTGTTTTAGATAAAACAAGACATAATTATTTTTTAATTTTTTGTTGTTTGATAAATAGGAGCATTATGCATGAAGATGTGCTAACGTCATTGCTGCCCTGCAGGAGATATCTAATAAGAAATAAATCTAAACATCTTTTCAAATATACTCTTATTCTAACTACTCTTGTGCTGCTTTTGTGTATTTTTATTGCTATTATTTATGATTGACGTGCTTTCTAAAAGAGGATACTACTGTCTTTCCAAATGCGAATAAAACAGTTAAATTTTTGAGAAAAAGGAGAAATGTACACACAAACACATATTGGGGAAACAATTGAGCTTTAAGGAGTTTTTGTGACATATTGGCTATTACCCCAAATTCTATCTCCGTTGTTGTTGTCTTTCTTTCTTTCAGAGATTTACGTACTGCTTTCTGACAGTGGCATAAAGAATTGGGAAGTATTTTTTGAACTCAGGATTATTTTCAAAGAATTAGTTCAAGAACTCAAAAACTTTCTCAAATTTCATCAGGAAAATGAGTTTATCTTCGTTGGTATTAACTAAAACTGTGAAGAAGTACAATGCTGTTAGGAAAGGATTGCTTTTCTGATTGTTTTTGCGGAGATTTGCACACTCCCGCTTGATAAGCTGCTCATTTGATATTTGAATTAGCAAATCCTTGTAGAGTCTCTCCGATTCATTTTGATGCCAGACAAGTGCTGTGATCATCGAAAGTGCTTCATTGCGGAGAGGAGCGAAATTTCGGAAGGGCAAGAATTTGAGAGATGAGCGGTAGAGACCAACTTAGAATTCCGTTTCATTCTGGAAGGCATATTTGCAAATGTATTTAATGAAATCATTTTCCATGAGTAAGTCTTTGAGTGGCTGATTTGTGCTGCTGAGGATGTTTTCGAAGGTCACCACACGGAAATTTGTTTCTTCGACGTAGTACTCAAGAACGTGAAGATTTTCAGTGGAAGTAGCTATGAAAGCCTTCACTAAATCATGTTGTTTCTTCACAGTCGAAATGTAGAATTTTCCGAAATTTGTTGAGTTTAGCATATCTTGCATATACGGCTTTTCAATATCAGATAGAGTGATGAGAATTCTCATGAAAATATGAGCAATTGGTGTTAGCAGATTCTCTTAATATCGCTTTAAAGTTTAGTCTGCAGGAAGTTTCTCTATGTCAGCATGAAATTCGTAAACATAATCGATGAATAAGTAGATCCAGGATATGAACTTCATTGAGTTTTCTTTGTCATCTTTTTCAAAAAAAACAAAATAAAAATAAGATAAAAGGTTAGTCGCAAAATCTAATTTACTTTTGTTGAAGATGACATAATGAAGTCCCATGTTGGAGATGTTCTCAATAAACACAGCATAGAGTGTAACGATTTCAAGAGCAATTGGGTTGAATTATGCAAATTCTCTAAGCGCATGAATTACTTATTAAGCTATTCTCACTGCATAATCCACTAATCGCTTTGCTTCGACAATCACTGATATGTCTTTGCATGTGAAGAAATAATGCTTAAACCAGCTGAGGATCCTCTCAAGACATTCCATGGATTACTGATGTAGGAACTTCAAATTCACCATGGAATCTTTTCCCTTTGCAGAAGATGGTTTCACATAAACCGTCTTGATTTCGAGGAGCACTTAGTCTTTCTTTGCAGCGAAGAAATCTCTGATGCCAATAATTTAAGTTGCTAAGTTATTCAAGTTGAGTTTCTGCGGGATAACTAAATCAGCTTCTCTCAGAAGGCTTCTAACACCTGGAGTATATTCTAGAATATCGATGACTTCACTTCTAGCGTGCTTGACGATTTCTCGGAAGACTTCATTCACAATAGGTTCAAGAATCTTCGTTGATTTTAACTCCTAAGTAGATCCTCCGCCTTATTTTGGTTTCACAAGCAATCTTAGAATACTAGGGAAAACATCAATCGATGCGATGTTCAGCATTTTAACGACAGTCTCAGGTCCGTTGACGAGATTTTAGAAGATTCGAATGACTAATATTTTAGAGTTGATGAGTTCAGCTTTTGTTTTGAAAGCTGAGAACAGATTCGTTATGATATTGGGCGTTTCAAAAGTGAAAGCAAGCTAAAAGAGATATTGTCTATTGATCTATTATTTAAGGAAATAGTAGTTATTTGCACATTCGATGTATCTTCGTCTATCGAGTTTGTCTTCGTAGACTTAGTTCATGTGAGCGACGATACCGAAATTCTTGTTGATTTCTTCTGATTTTAATTCTCGCTAATGAGAATATGAGTAGCTGATATTCGAAAAACCAGCTGATATCTCAAGGAAGATCTCAAGTAAACTAGTTCGGACATGCACATCTTCAGTGTTGAGATATGGGATTAAATATACTGATGCTCTAGAATCAAGAAGCAGTTTGATTTTATCTGTGTTATTGCTTCTGAGCATGGATTTGAAGTAATTCAGTAAGATTTTTAGACTAGCAGAAGTTCCTATGAAAAAAGAAATTAAATTTTGTGAAACAATCAGGTTAAGAAAATTAAATTTATTGGATAAAAAATGAAAAAGACTGTTTAGAGTGATTGTTTACCTGCAATTTTCTCAGATGAGTACAGAATATTGAGATTCTCAGCCATATTCACAAGATCGTTATAGTAATCTGCTCCTCTGGGTAATCTCGAAGCAATCTAGTCGTTGAGAATTTTCTTCTTTTTATCGGTGTCGAATTCTGAAAAAGAGTATTTGTCACTGCAGAATCTAATGTAATCTTGCAGCACAGGGTAGTTGCTTCTTCCTACACCTGCCTCCCCGACTGTTGATTTATAGAGACTTCCAACGATATTGTACAACACTGGAGTCCAATTCCTGGAAAGGAAAATATATGGGCGATTTAAGCTGCGTTCTTTCCACAGTTTATCAGCGTCATCAAGCACAGCAGAATCAACGCTTCTATTGAAAAACCTATCGAAAACTCCTTCTTGAATATGCTTATTGTCAGTATACTCGGAGTGCAGATTTCTATCAGGAAGTGTACCTACAGATTTATTCAAAAGGCCTATCATATCAGATTGCAGTTTGTATTCTTCACCGATGAAGAATTTAACAAGATTCTCTAGTAATCTATGGACATACGGTGCGACTGCTGATTTATATGAGTCTAACTGGAAGATCAATTGTTTGAATAACTCCCTTAGAGCTGTCAACACTTCTACAGAACGCTTTCGCTGCTCGAGCATCCATTCCTAAAACAAGAAAAGTTGGGTATTAGTTCGTTTTCGAACAACTTTAAACTAAAAATAATTTCAAAAATAATATTCTATTTCTTTTCTTCTTACATGATTCATTTCAGCTTTTTCAAGAGTAGTCTTCTGCGTCGTGGCAATCTCCACAAGCGTAATTTACTTGTGATGACGAAGAGCTAAGAATACGAGCATGTCGAGAAGGTCATTTGTGAAAATAAATTAAACTAAAGCAGAATTGGCGTGTTTGTTTCGCTATTCCTCTGAATCTTTTAGAAGCGCTTTCATCTTCAAAGGCAATGCTGTGCTGTAGAAACTGTTAGTTGGGATTGTACTGCTGAATCCGAAGAATCCAAGATTACTTTGTTGTTTTATGTTTTCAATTTTACTACTAGGTTGCTATGAAACAGTTGCGTTTATGTAGTCAGTGATTCGTAAAATGTCTAGCTAATACATGTCGAGCTTTTCGGGTGTTTTTATTGCTAAGGCACATAGCTACCGTAAAGGGTCAAATGCTTTTTCTCTTAAAGTTGTTGAAGGTGATTTATAAAAGAACACAGTTTCAAAAATTTATCCAGCTCGCTGTTATTCGTAAGCGTCTTGTCTGAATACAGGTGATTCAAGAAGTCCCTCGACAGTCGGTCGTTTTGAAGGTGTAAATTGAAGGCATGCGGAGATTAAATCCATGATCTCACCAAGTTATTAGAACTCTACAACAATAATGGGTAGAAGTAAAATAAAATGAAAATGCTCACTCAAAAAGTTGATTGTTATTCATACCTCTTTCAAACTCTTTTCCTTCTTATGGGAAGATCTTGTTGAAAATGTTGCCAAAGGTGCATTTATCGATTGCTTTGACCATGGCAATATCGACTGGTGGGATGAAAGTTGGGTTAATCTTTTCATCGGAATTATCGTTGTAATCAACTCTTAGGATCTCTTAAGCCAGTTCATCAGAGTAAATATTGTAATGGAAGAACTTTTAAATTGATTTTTATCAAACAAAAAATGTCAACAAAATATGATTAAAAAGAAAATAGATTAAATTATTCTCTTACAGGACTTGGCTAAGTGAACACTTCTTTGTCGATTTACCCATATTTGTCAAGCAGAGTCTAGTAGAAACTCTTTGGTGGTTTGCCGAATAGAATATGATACATCATGGACCCAAACCCCCAAATATCAACATACGCATTCAGATCTCCAGGACTTTTTAGAATCTACTCTGGAGCAAGATAAGGCTAATATGCTAGCTGCTCCTTGTAGAACGCAGCTAAATCTGAATCAGCTCTGAAATATTCGGAGTAATCCATATGCGTCTAAGCGGTAGCTAACGGTCCAACTCGCTAGACAAGATTAAACTCTAGATCAGGGATCATGTCGACTTTCGAGAACAAATCATATTTCGCTGCTCCACGGACATTCGAGAGTTTGAGTCTGTAGGTTTTTCTGTGAACATAAATATTCTCAGGTCGCAGGATATTCAAAAAGCAAGCCTCATTGTTGACTGATTGCATGATCTCCAGAAGCTATCGTGCTATGAACTTAACGAGATATGTGACGGAGCGGAGTTTAACTAAAACTGGAGCACGGAATAGACCTCCATTTTACTCGATGAGATCGAAAAGACTGATATATTCTGAAGGATCTACAGCTTCATTCATAACGAGATACTCAATGTCATCTAACTCATGACCGACTCGCTTTAAGAAAACGCCTTTGTTCTAGATCATAAAGTCATACTTGCTCTGCAAGATCGTGTGCAGTTTTAATTCAAAATCAAGAATTTTAACAAAGTTATGCCCATCAGCGCAGACAAAATTCAACACTTATTTCGGATACACAAAGATATCAACGGGTTCTCCAGTCTGCAGCATTTACCCACTGTATTGCTTGATGTAAGGCGTGAAATACTTGAGACTTCCTTCGTCTCGAGAAAACATACCGTCGTCCATTAACACTCGATATCCAGTCATCTCTAATTCTGATTAGGCAGTCATTATTTTTTATTTGTCAATAACAGCATAGTTGTTATTCTCAGGGCTTAAGGAACCTTAACAAACTTGATCGTTTATTAGTTCTTAAGCTTATCTTCGTAGAGAGTGGATTGCATCTTCTATGCTTCCTTTAATCATCTAGGGAAAAAAAGTACAAATGGTTTTTAACTTTAAAATAACTAAAAAAAATAGAAATATTACCCTGAAATGTTGAGCTATTTCTAGCAGACTGTTTTGCTTGGAGATCAACTAAAACCCTCGAATCGATGATTTCTTCTGAGAAAGTAGCTTCTTCATTTGTAAATACTTTGAAAAACAAAATATTAGTTCAAAATAATTCTTTTTTAGGAAATCTATTTTTTCTCCTTACTGTTGACTTAAGCACGACGAGTTGACTAAACAAGCTAGAAAACCCATCGAAATGAAGTAAAATATGCTAGAACACTGGTCTATCGATAGTAATAAAACTAGAGAACATATCTTCTTTATTCTGCGATAAAGTGATTTCAATCTCCGTCTCCTAAATGAGTTTTTGTAGATACTCACACATGTCTGCAATAAATATCTTCCCTTAATCAAACGATTTACTGCTCGAAAGCTTATGACAAATCCTCTAGAGTGTGCTATCCATGACGCCAGTTTCCCTACCGATAGATCTAAAAGCTGTGAAGAATTCTGTGGGAGTCAAAAATCCATCATAATCTCCATCATATTCTGCGAAATAATCCTCCAGCGATTTAGATTGCTTGAGTAGCTGGCTCATAGCAACAACTATCTGTGTTAGCGACCTATCTTGCCATTTGACTTGTTCAACTTGACCTTTTGTATGGACTTGAAGACCATATTTTTACATTCTCGACTCAAGCGCAGAGAGATGAACAGATTCCCCAAAAGCCTTAGGATCTATCACTCGCATAAGATAAATTAATTTCATTTCGTTATCGACTCGCACTCCGATCTTTTACAAGAAATCATTAAACTAATTCTTCGCTAGATACCCTAGTTCTTCTTCATCGAAGAATCTGAAAACTTCCCAAAGCGACAACTCCCGCTGATTAATGACTTTGCATATATGTTCAAGGATGCTTTCTTCTAGCTCAAAGATAAGATTATGGCCACCACCGAAGCTCTCAGTACCTTCCACAGCATCTACACTGGAAGCGTTAAGCAGCTTGGCTTCTCCTGCAATCCAAAATTCAACGAATTCGAGATATTTAATGACACTATTGGAATTCGCGTCGATGAAGCTAAACGCTGATTTAAGCTCATCTCTTGTTAAATAGACACCCATATACACTAAGGCATGTCTAAAGTCTTCAATTTCAAAGAGTCCAATTTTTCGTTGATCCAAAATAGCCCAAGCTTTTTCCATCGATCCTTTTGTGAACTCTCTCAACGTCAAGTAGATGTACATGAGGATCTAACAAAAAGATCAATAAACAATAAATCCAGAGATGAAAACAAAAAATTAGGCTATTACTTTCTTTTTATTCGCTTTCAAATCGTCAATTCTTGGATTCAGAGACTTAGCAATGTCTGTTCTTCCATAGCGAATATAAGCTTCCCAGAATTTGTTTTTGAACGAACCAAGTGATATTGTGCCTTAGTCTTATCCATTAAAGTATCCCTTCACTAAGGATTGAATCTAAGAATTCAGAGTAAAAAAAAAATCATAAGATTTTCCAAGAATTAATGCAGAAAAAGGCATTTTACTTTGATCTCACTGAGGTCAAGATCCAGTGACTCTATGAATCTACGGAATTCAGAAGATGATATCAGCCCACTACTGTCTTGATCTATTTTCTTAAATGCTTGCTCAACATTCATATTGTGTTTCCTTAGATATTCAGCTATTCTTCTGTACACATCCTACTCCCAGATATTTGAGATATTTTCTGCTTCGAGATATTTTTTATTCTCTGCTGTATTTTGCCTCCTTTAGTACGCAATATTGTCGATCATGTCATAGATCTACTCAAGATCGAAGAAATCTTAGTTCATTCGCATAACAAACATACTCTTGATCTCATCTTTATCGGTGTCACTCAGCTTGCAGCCATGATTTCTCAAGACTTTGTAGAAATCAAAAATCTAAATACCTGGTTTTACTTTGTATATCGCTACGTTCTCTTCTGTAGGACGCACATTCCTTTCGTAATCTACAAGATCAGCGAGAAGGCTCACAGTGTTAGCAGATAGTCTAGAGACAATATCGTTCATGATTTTAATGACATTCCCATGAGTGTACATTTTTTTATATTGTTGAGGGATACTTTCAAAGATCTCAAAAATGAACGAATCAATTTCAATCCTGCCTGTTTCTTCTCTATCAATAAAATCTAAGAGAATACGTGCTTTATCTATGGGAATACCTAGATTTAGTAACTTAAGTGACTCTAAAAACTCTTCTCTGCTGAGTATTCCATTTCCATTTCGGTCAAATACTGCTTTTAGTTATTTTTTATTGTAGCTTTTTTCTTGCATGAAAAAGAAGATTTTCTACATAACTCCCTGCACTTATTGCTTCGTGGAGAGCTTAATACGTTGGAGATTCGCAGCTGCGGACTCTTCTTCTTTTCCACCCGTTGCACCTGATTTCTGTGCTTCGAGGATTTCTTTTTCATTTCTCTAATTTAATTTTGTGAGCGAAGTAAACGCAATATATTCAAATTTCTCGATGAATGTCTCTGCACTGATTTCACCATAGTTTCGTTCGTCAAAGTATTAATAAATTAATAATAGCTCATCAGTCGTGAAGTTACGATCTAACGCTTGGAAGATTTTTAAGAATTCCTTACGATGAATTCCTGTTTATCCTGTTTTTGAAATATATTTGAATCCCTTCGTAGCATCGATTTCGAGTCTCTTGAAGAGCTAGCCAATTTTATCAAGGCACACTGCGACTGTTGGATGAATGAAGTTGATTGATGCATCAAATGCGATTTCTTCGATGTGTTCTCGAATAGCGAAATCAAGTAAACTCTAGAAACTCAAAGAACCTACTGCTTGAGCTTATTGAGATTTCACAATCGCGCGGTAGAAGAAACTCACATCACTTTTCTTGACAACTACTTCCATGTGCGTCAATAATTTCTCCAAACTTCTTTCATTCAGAGCTTCTTGCTAGTTAAATCCTGCGTCTGCAATCTCTTGACCTAGAGTTTTTTCTTGGAAACAAACGAATGAATTTCGATGAATAAATGAACAAAAATGATATCAAAAAGTAGCAAGTTATGTCTTTACATCTCTCAGCTAATTTAATCTTGACAAGGCCTTTAATTTCCTCTAATTTCGCAGCATCTTTTCGTTCTTGCATCGACATTGATTGCTATGAATCTTCCGCTTTTTAATTTTGATTTTGCCTCGTTTTGAAGAAAGATGCATCAGCCAGAGCATTATTAAGTTCAGAGAGTGTGATGTACTCTTTCCCATCGATGTCAATGGTAGTAAATAGCAACTTAATCGAATGAATGTTTGCGTCTATTTGCATGAAACGTATAATATTGTTGAACTCTGAGAGTCGCAGTTTGCCTAATTCCACATTGTTGAAATCCTTAAAGATTTGACTCATTTTTGTTCGATTCTTCTCAAGATATCCATTTATTCCAGTCACTATTCCTTGCAGCTAAATGTTTCTCTCAAACTCAATATCGCCTAGTTTTTATGCAGCCTTCATGGTCTTCTCCATGAAGTTAAGATACGAAATAGAAATAGTCTCAAACGAATTCACAACGATATCAACTTCTTCGTTTGTGAGTCCAAGTTTCAGCTATCCAAGCATAGTCTTGCACTAAGTTATGCTGATATCTGGAATTTATGCTTCCTTCACTGTGTTGGTGTTGTTTTCCGTTCCAGCTTTCTTCGGTTTCGGCTTCATCCCTCCTGAACTCATTTGCTAGAATGTCAATTTCCAGTTGATCTTTCTCTCTTGACTTTTCTTGAAGAGCTTGTACAGCACTGTTTCACCTTAAGATCTGTTTGAGAACTATCCAATAAGCTTCACGAACTAGCGATACTTGAATGTTTTAGCTCCTTCTTGACCTGATTCTATCATTTCCATCGTTTGATTTTCATCTTTTTCCATATCTGTTCCTGTTCGAAGACCAAAATTCTTTTTGAAGTTCATTTTATCAGCGTTAATCAACGACTTGAAGATCATCTCCATCTCTTCATGCTTCAAGCCAAGTGATAGACGCTTGCAAGCTTCTTTAAATTCGAAGATGCTGATCTAGCCGTTGCCACTCTAATCGAATTTGTTGAATGCCTACTCGAAATTACCGAGCTTAGTGATGACTTTAGCGAACTTCTTGATTGTATTCTCTAATGTGTCATCGAATTTTATGACCTGCACAGCACCTGACTCGATGAATCTAGCAAGGAAAAGAAATATTTAGGATATCAAAAAAAAAAGATAAAGGTTTACCTTGTGAAGAATGCACTGAAGGTGACTTTTCCAGCTTAGTTTTTTTCGAACGCTTTGAAGATTCTGTCAAAATCATCAGTTGGGAAGTTAATTTCCATATTCTTAAGTCCAACTCGGAATTCCAAAGGCGACACAGTGTTCGTTACATTCACATCGAAATACACAAACGCTTCAAACAAGGAGACTCTCTTTTACTCAAGCAGCTTGTAGAGTTTTCTCAGTAGATCATTTGTCATCTCAAACGCACTTTTAGCTTGGATTTCCACTGCAGCGAGCACTTTCTTACAAAGTTCTTTATAGTCGATCTTTTCATCAGCAATTTATTGCATATCGATTTCATCTCCAATGAACGCTATGGATTAGAATTCATCTATCTCTTCTTGCTTCAATTATTATGACTACAATTGCATCTCTGATCCTCCAAGTCTAGACAGCTTCATAGGTGAGATCGAGTAGGTGTCTTTGTAGTTTGATTTCTTCATTTAGCTTTTGTTGAATCCATCAGAATCTTTGCTGATGGAGTCTTTCAATTTAGGTTTCGATTAATAAATTCTGTACAATGTGAGGATGTGGTAGCTCTTCACATTTTATATTCCAAATCGCATCAACCCATCTTTGAGATTCTTGAAATAAATATAACCTCGTTACTGACTATCTGTCTCTTCAAAAGCAGATAATAGATCTGCGCCCTTGAGATTTATCATATTTCTGATTTTGGTCAAGAGATTTAACGAGAAATCCTTCAATGGATCGATATTGAATGCTAGATTCTTCTCACTTTGAAAATTACAAAATTATTACAAAAATCATTTTTATCCACTGAAAAATCCCCTCCTCTAAGCATTTTTATTCTCCCCTCTCCAAACACAATTCCTTAACTATTCTTATTCTCTTTTCTTAATATTTTTTTATGTTACCTGAGCGCTCGCACGAATTCCTGCTTGGAGATATTCTCATTATTATCGATATCAATAATCTTCATGAGTTTTTTTATTTCGAATATACTCAATCCTAAATTCAATTGTTTCATTCCGATAACGAATTCTTATTAAGATATCTCCCCATTGCCATCTTCATCGAATAGATTAAACGCTTTTTGAATCGACATATCATTGTAAAATAGTGCAGTCGAAAACTTTTCTAATATCAAATGTCGAGCGTGATCTGTAATCTCATCGTCACTCTCGATTTTCTTGATAAACAGTGTGATATCACATTTCCCAGAGCATTCGGGATCAGCTATGCGGATAAGGATAAGCTTCTCGTGAAGAGTTAGCTTGAGATTCAACGAGTTAATGATGAATTTGAATTCATTCACGGGGACTTTAGAATTTTCTGTGACAGATAGATTCGTGCTGAGCAAAGCATCCCAGAGAGTAACACCATTATCTTTGAGAGTTCCTTTGATCTTAGAAATCAAGTATTGCACTTGCTTAGCTGTTTCTTGTTAGTTGCTGCGTGTGTTTTAGTTCATATCCACCATGGAATTGATTTTTGAATTATTGAGCTAGGATGGTATTTCAGATATTGATGAAGGTTTAAGTGACTGAAGGTTCGATTTCTTGAGGGATTATGAGTAATTGAACATTTCTGCTAGACCTTATGAGAACAAACCCAGATGGATAACTTCTTTTTTTATATTGAACTAATCCGATAACAAAAATGTGATTTTTTAATTTGCTGTTGCCTCACTAAGTTAAGATCCTACAATGGCAAATGCTAGTAGTTCTCCTTGTTGCTTATTATCGAAGTCATGTTGTAGCTGTTCTTAAAGAGCTTTGCTGAAAATATCTGCGTAAACAAGGGGATATCTGATTTCTGGACGTTGTTGAGTTTCTCTGGGTTGTTATTTTATGCTATTTTCGATTTGCTATTATTTTTATTTGACAAATCTCTCTATGTACACTTGGTTTTGTTTGGCAGCATCGAGAGTGAATTGATCAATCTGTTTAAATCATGGAAGTCAATATAAATAAAGCATTAATTCTCTTCCATTAAATACAATATTTCTTTAGACTTATTGTTTTATAAAAAAATAAATAATTATTTTATGCTATTTTTACTTATGTTAGAGCTATTTTCCATATTTCAGGGTTAAAGGCATTTGCAGCTCCTTGCTTAGCGATGTAGATTTAGTCTAAGAAATACTGCGATCGAATGAAGTTATTTTGAGAATGTTCACTGATAAAATCGATGAGTGCTTCTCGCTCAGTTGCTGTGAATTCAACTTTAATGAGCTCAAGAAGCTACTGCATTTCTTCGACTGGAATGAGCCCTTGATCGTTCTGAATGAACTTAAGAGCGTAACTGACGTTGACTGTAGAATTTGAGAGAGCTAGAACAATTCTCTTCATGATTTGATTAATATCAGCAATTTCACGGGAAGGATTCAATAAAGAATCTTAATTCAGTTTAGAAATTCTCTAGACTTCTTCTTTCGATGCATATTTTTCAAAGAAATCTTAGTATTCAATCATGATTCCACTTTCGTTTTCAAGCTAGAACTCACGCTAATTATAACAAAAATAATATTAAAAATTAGGGAATTTAAGCAAATTCTCTCCCTCCTTTTCTACCTAGAAATTGATGAGAAGATCTTGTGAAATAAAAGGAATGTTGAATCTAATGATATTGCAGAACTCTGAAATCTCAATCTCCGATTTCTTCGCTTAATCCTTTTACTCGCAAGCAGCAATCAGTGGCTCTATCATTTCTGGAGCCTACGTTCGAATGTAGTTAACCAACTCCTACATGAACTATCTTTTCTTGATAACAACTGATCGCACTGGATCACCTTTAGGAGAGAATATCAGCTCTCCAAGTGTAAGCTATTTACTTCCACTGTGTCCACCTTCTGTTGTAGTTTCCGTTGTGTTATTCTCCCCAAGGTTATCTAACTACTTAGTATTTCTGAGCATTGGTTTTTCTGCAACATAATCAGTAAACCGTTTGATAAGCTCTTCAAGTGTGATTTAGTTTTTCTCTTAAAGGAATTATATCAAGATTTCATCAATGTAATCGCCAGATACTTCCATCTTTCCTAAGATGTACCTTTTAAGAAATTTATATTAATAAATGTGAAATGGACATTGATAATATTGTAATACCTAAGTTCAGCAGTATTGAAGGTAGATTTATTGTATCGATCTTTCCATACTAGCAGTTCATCTTATCTCAATAGCAATGCACTTAACTCATTGTAGATGTTCTTGTGCTCGGACACAAGTAGGAATTAATCTCTTGTATTGATCTTACGCATGTAATGCAGGAAATGTGCTAATGTTACACTGTTTGCAAAGTTAACAAAGATTTTTAGAAAGAAAAGAAAAAAAGGCATTTATTTTTATTGTTAATAATAGTGATTCTGTACGTTGGTTGTTGAGTTGAATCATCAGCAATGCTCAGGAAATCAGCTAGTTATTGCAGTTCCTTCTAGGAAATATTCGAAATCTAGAGCTGATTAATTCGCCTTGAAAATAAACCAACTCCAATCTGCATTAAGGGACTTATGGAGGTATCTTTTAATAAAAAATCAAAAAAAGAAAATTATTATTATTTTTGAAAGAAAAAAGAATTAGATTAGAACATACTCTGCGGTTTCTTCTGCGTTTTGAGACTGTTAGTTTTCCTTAAACTACTTTAAGACTGTGATGGATCATTCTCTGAAGAATTAAATGAAATTGGTTCTGCTTCTTCTTTTGTCACTGGACGATACAGATATTCCAAAGGGTAACCTTAATCGAGCAGACAACCTTTAATTTTCCCTAGAGTATGCAGATATTTGGACATTCCTAAGTTTTCATTTGCTGAGAAGAGTTTCTTGGTGATATATTTGACAGAGAGCACTTTCGTCGTTTCTTCTTCTGAAAATTTCTCGGAATAATACTCAAAGATCTCCTCTAATAGACTGCTGTCAACAGTCAACCCCGCTTGCTCAAACGCAAAAAGGAACTCATTTTTACTTAAATATCCATCAGCAACACCTTCCACTGCACTGAGACTAAACATAAGACGAATGCGTTGTTTTTGAGAAAATTTACTCATTAGCTATTCAATTAGTTCTTTTGGTCTTTAGATTTAAGTCAGTTTGTACTCTAAGATATCAGAGGAGAACTTGTCTGAAAGGACATTCGAGGAAATCTAATTTAATAAAGAAAATCTTTAATTATAACAAGATATTTAGGCAATTTCATACCTTATTGCTGAATAAGGGATCAACTTATGCCATAAAGAGCACAAAATCTTGCTCCACAGTGTAAAGTCCAATTCGATGTAAGAGTGAAATGAAATTCTCCTTTGAAATGATAACATTCGCATGCGTTAATCCTCTTGCTTCTTCGAAGATCGCGGAGGGTATTTTTGAAAATTCATCGAAAAATGACAGCCCTTTTTTGCGTATCGCAAGGGATATGGCTTTTTCTAAGTCACTCTAATCAGAGGAAGTTGTAACAAACATGCCTTTCTTAGAGCGCATCTTAAATAGTTTGCAGAGTTCGAAGAAATGATCTCGTTGGATGTTCAGAGGATGTAAGTTCAAGAATTTCTTCAAATAATAGAAGATCTCATTAGCAGTGATCTTGTTCTTCGATCCTGGTTCGGATAAGAAAGCTTGGAAGGACTAACGAGATGGCAGTTTAATGAAGATTTTAAAGAGCTCTTCGACATCTTCTTCTATGGAATATTTTTAAGAATAGTCGAATCTAGTGAGGCTGATTTTTTTGAGGAGATGTACGATCTTTCCTAGGGCTGCTTGTTGCAGGGTTTTTTTAGATTTTAAAACTTCAAGTTAGGTTGGCAAGTACATTTAGTAGTTGACGTATGCTTTTTTCCTTCTTTCTTTGGAAAGACCTTCTAATTACTCGTAGAAGCGCATAGGAATAACTTCATCGTGACGATTACAAGGTACTTCCACTTGCATCTTGTCGATCGAGAAGACCCTTGAAAAAAAGAGAAAAACAATACATTTTTGCTTTCATCATGTCTATTGTGCTGAAAATTTATGTTGTTTTATTAAAATATTATCTAGTTATTTTTGCACTATTTTAGATGCCTTTGTGTTGATTTTTTACCTGACTGAGCATGGATTACGAGGCCTCTTATTAATAAGTTCTGTGTGTGAGAGGTTACATGTGATCAGCATCTCAATGATATTCATCCTCTTTCCAAGTTGATCTCCAACAACATCAGGATTGCTAAGCACAGGAATCCTTGTTGTGAACGAAGACACACCGAAACATGTTTAGTCACCTGTGTAAATTCTTCGAACCTCCGAGAAAGGCTCGTTTGTTACTGTAAATTCTTGTTTGCGTTTTTTATAATAGCCAGGTTTAATTTCTACACTTGCTTCTCCTTCTTAATTCACAAGTGAATATGGTCTAGCGATGGGATTCCATAATTTTATTGTGTTATCAGCCGAAGAAGACGCAATCAGCTGACAATATGGGAGATATGTGAAACTCAAAATAGAATCATAATGAGCTGATTCTATCACACGTGTAGGGGCGATAATCCAAGGTGGGTTGGCCTCCAAACGTGCAAATAAATCTCGTTGAATGTTCCAAATGAGAATATCTGCACTTCTATTTTAGTCAAACTATACAGCTTAATCGTCTTTTTCAAATTGCATACTGTTCATGGCGTTATTCAAAGGAGCTGAGGAGCCAATTGTAGATTGATTTTCTGATTTCTACTAGACAAACTCCGGTCTGCTAAGCTTTTCTCCTGAAATGAGGCATCCTGATTCTGGGATAAATGCGATAGTTGGAGGGTTATGCGTTTTGTGCCCGTTAAGTTTAGCTAATATTTTATTCGAGAACAGTTCTGCTCTTTTTGAGGCACTGTCGGCGCTATCCTTTTGAGCTTACGATGCTTATTTGTTGCTATTGTTGTTCTTGCTATTTTCTTGATTATGCGTGTCTTGCTTATTCGATTTGGCTACAAAAATGATCGACGTATGAGGACACACAGTTGTGTAGAGAATCAAATCAAAATCATCGAGATAAATCATGCTTTCTATGATAACTTTCTGCGTGATAATCTCCGATTCTCTCTTCTCAGGCGTGCTCTCCTTTTTGTATTTCTCAAATTCCTTCTATTTGGCGATAGATTTCTTGAACGAAAAGTTTTCTTTAATATTTTTGAATTAGGCACTGGTTAACAGTTTCACGTAGTTTACACCACCATCTTCAGAATAGGCAACGGAGTTCTACATAATATAATCTAATTCGTCATCCTTCATACCTATTGGCAGCCATTTTAAGAGATTTCTGAACGCTCTAGAACTTAGTGTTCCTTCTTTTTAAGTATCTGCTTTGAGCATTAATTCTTCGACATCGATACCACCTTCATATGCTTTTTAGATACATAAAAGTAAGTTTTTTCTTCCATTAAACTGAATTCCAGATTAAGAGTGATCAGATGCGATTCCCATGATCTCAGCGAATTCATTGAAATCAATGGATCCATTTGAATCCTTATCGATGAATTGAATTAATTCCTTTGAATATTTTAAAAATTAGTCTCCTTTACATATTCTCTGCAGAATATACTCAAATTCCTCACAAGAAATTGCACCAGCTGAAGCACTATCGAATGCTTTAAACGCATCTTCAATGCTCTTCTTTTGTCGCTGTAGGAACTTAGTGAAACTATTCAAAAGACCAAATGCACCTTCAGAAATACCTATTTTTTGATAATAAAAATGATCAAATTAATATTTTAAACAGTTAATTTGTGTGCGAATTCTTACCTGCTAACTTAATAAGCTAT
>Ga0302285_10000517_pt1 | contig 21161 bp, 14 predicted proteins | sample III_Fen_E2_2_FD_200455 | JGI IMG/M metagenome (GOLD analysis project Ga0302285, IMG submission 200455) | Peat permafrost microbial communities from Stordalen Mire near Abisko, Sweden - III_Fen_E2_2 | ecosystem: Environmental > Terrestrial > Soil > Wetlands > Permafrost | place: Sweden: Abisko... | reverse complement strand
CCCAACCCCAACCCCAACCCCGTATAATTATTCAAACACATAAATATTGGATTAATTGTGACGAAACATGATCAAAAAGCGAAACAGTAATAATAGTATTATTATTCTTAAGTTTGAATTATTCTTTTTGCTTTGGGAGCACTTTTTGTTAGTAGAAATAGTTTGATTTGGTCTAAAATTAACCTCCTCTCTCTGAAACCATGAAAATCTAAATCTGCATGATTACGGACTAATTAATTCATTCCTTCATCGCTCGATTCATTGTGATTGCTTAATTCCCGCAAGATTCGGCAGATTCCTTAAAGATAAACATAAACTAACTTAATTCACACACATAATAAGCTCATACAATGTCACAAAACAAGAGTCTCCAGCAGAAATTGCGAGAAACCATAGGAGAAATCTACGAATCTATCAAAGCGAGCAAAAAGGGCGATAATTCATTCATTCTCCCAGGGGATCTCCTCGATGCAGTGTACTCATTACAGCGCTACAAGAGAACACCATAAAAGCTATTAGTCAAAGAGATTGAGGGATTTCTAAAGGACAAAAGTGTTTCCTAGCAGCCGCAAAGTATCAATAAGCAACTGCCATATATTAAGAATAAGATGAATCTAGATGCGGATGTCATTGAACCAGAGATCAAGAAACGACTCAAGAAGAATAAAGGCACCAAAGACAATGGTGAAGACAATGATGATTCAGATAATAAAGTTGAAGAAATAGATTTAACTAAAGTACCATCATTAGAGCAATTAGGCGGGATCGATGGTATTATCAAAAGCGTTCGAGAATAAATCTACCTGCCACTTGAGAACACTGGCATCTTCGAGAGACTCAAAATCGAAGCACCTAAAGGTATTCTCTTAACGGGTCCTCCTGGAAGCGGCAAAACTGCATTAGCGTTGGCGATTTGCAAGGATCTAAAGGAAAAGCATGACCATCCGTTTTTCTTTAGACAAAGTACAGCGATAATCGGTGGAGTCAGTGGAGAATCGGAGAAGAATATTAGAGGGTTGTTCAAAGAAGCTAAGGAGAATGCACCTTCGATTATTGTGATCGATGAGATCGATGCGATTGCTGGAAGTAGAGATAAGGCTTCAAAGGAGATGGAGAGAAGAATTGTGAGTGAGTTACTGAGTTGTTTAGATAAGCTCCCAAGCGATGTGTTTGTTATTGCAACGACATCGAGACCAGAATCATTAGAGACTGCGATTAGAAGAAGTGGAAGGTTTGATAGTGAGATTAGCTTACCTATCCCAGATGAGAAATCAAGGATTTAGATATTGTAGACACTGCTGAAGGAGATACCAATAACTAAAGATGTTTCCATTGAAGATCTAGCGAAGGATACACCGGGGTATGTCCCAGCAGATTTGACTGCTTTGCTTAAAAAAGCGGGGCTGTTTGCTGTGTAGAGAATTGCGAGTTTGGTTGAGAAACTGAAGGAGGAAGATGAATCGATTGTGATTTAATAGACTGTTGAGGAGTTAGTACAAAAATAATAGGAAAAATAAATGGAAAATGAAGGCCAAAATGGTGTATAAGTTGAAGAACAGATGGGTGAATATCTTGAGGAAGAAGAGTTAGACATTGAAGAGGCTCTAGAGGATGGAAACTAAGATACCCTCAATGATATTCATGATAATTCTGCGTAATCTGCTCTCAAAGCGTAATTGATAATCTCCTACAAAGTCAACGAAGAAGATATGGCTAGATTTAATGTAAAATGTGAAGTCGAAAGGGAAGACTTCCTCCACGCATTGAAGGAAATCTAACCAACAGGGAAACGTGAAGGATTTGCGACGATCCCTGAAGTCACATGGGAAGATATTGGTGCGTTGGATGAAATGAAAAAGGAACTAACCAATAATATTATTCTTCCGATTTTGCAGCCAGGAAGATTCGAAGCGTTCAATATCTCCTCACCAGCTGGTGTGCTGCTATATGGACCACCAGGATGCGGGAAAACACTCCTAGCTAAAGCCGTAGCGAATGCTTCCAAAGCGAATTTCATATCTGTGAAAGGACCAGAGTTGCTGAATAAATATGTTGGTGAATCGGAAAAATCTGTCAGGTAGGTTTTCAGCAGAGCAAAGGCATCTGCACCTTGTATTATTTTCTTCGATGAGCTTGATGCACTTGTACCAAAGAGAGGTTCGGATGGAACGAATCAAGTCACTGAAAGAGTTGTTAATTCATTACTTGCGGAGTTAGATGGTTTCGAAGGGAGAAAGTAAGTCTACGTGATTGCTGCGACAAATAGGCCTGATATTATCGATCCAGCTATTCTCAGAGGTGGTAGATTGGATAAACTGTTGTATGTACCACTTCCCACAAACGAAGAAAAAGTTAGTATTCTCTAGGCACTAGTCAGAAAGACACCTTTAGACAATGATATTGACTTGAAAGCAATTTCAATTGACAAGTAAACTGAAGGGTTTTCAGGTGCAGATTTGGGAAGTTTACTGAAAGAAAGCGCACTCTACGCGATTCTCGCTGGGAAAAAATCAGTGGCTATGTCGGATATTCAATATGCTATGACGAAGGTATATCCGAGTCTCACACCGAAAGATAGAAAGTCATATGAGTAGCTCTAGAAAACATTAAAATCTTCAAAGAATCATATCAAAAACGAATAAGAAGAAGAGAAAAAATGAAGAAAATTAAAGAAATGTAGTATTTTGAAATTCTTCATTTATTTGATGCAGTGCATGTATATTTATATGTATGTTGTTCTTCTTTATTGTCTTTCTCTAACTGCCAAAATATGCATATACTCCCCCATTAAGCCATTTCAAAAACTGCCCCAAAATAACTGTGGCATCCTTCTTAAAAGCTCTAAAAACCAATTTGTCTAGGTCAAACCCCAAACAATAATAAGAACTTACAAAAAAAAGAAAGATATATCTTTCTTGTTTTTTCTTAAACGGCTAAATTAATTTCAATTAAGAGTGTTTTTTATTGATTATTCTTCTCCTTGGCGGGGGAGGAGGCTGAAGAGTTAATAATGCTGCTTTTAATAATCTACCATACCGTTAGCGGCAGATGATTTTAAAACATATTGCGGAAAATTTATTTCTAAAACAAACAAAAAAAAACACGAAATAAGCTTTTAATAATAGAAGATAATTAACTAAGCATGAGTTATATGCTCCAACAGAAGAGATTTAGTGCCTCCACGATGATCAAGGCTTAAGATAAGGAAAACACAGCATCAATGATGGGTGGGAAGAACATCAAGAGCATTGACTTATCATTGTCTGTGAAAACTAGTGGTACTAAGAAGGCAAGTGGTATGAAAAATATTAAGAATTCCAATGATGGGTTTCTCAAGGATTAGAAAGGTAGCTAAGAGGCAATAGGTTAGCTGAGTCAAAGTCAGAAAAGAAGTAAACTAGATAACAAGAATGAACTGATTTTTATTAATTATTTTGATTGATTATCTTTAGATGAGCAACCACTAGGTGAAAAAAGAGAAAACACAGACTTCGCATCTGCTATTCTGAAATCCAATGTGTCAAAGGAACTTTAAAATGAAAGCAGTCATTACTCGAGCAACATATGCTATTTGAACAGTCTTTACAACAAAACTAAGGAATACTCGGCGAATAAAGAGCAAATCCGACTTTTAGAAGAAGAAAAGGAGTTAAAAGAATGCTATTTCTCACCTAAAATCAACAGACGACCTTCCAATGAAATGATCAGAACATTGGATGATTTCTTGTGTGATCAAAGCAAGTATGACAGCATGAAGAAGATCAAACAAAGGTAGCTCAAAGAGCAAGTAGCTGAAGAAGAAGTCAAGTAAAAACAAAAACAATAAAAGATTTAATTGAACAAAAATATTCTGATAAATTATTTAAAATATTCTTAATAAAATTTATTGTATTCGACTTTCTTAGGGAGCTCACCCTTATGCCAAAGATCAACTCAAGTAAGAATCTAATAGGTAGAGATCCATCAGTCCCTATCCATGAGAGACTCTTCAGCTTAAAGAAAGAATAATCTAACTCTAAATAAGCCTTAGCGGCAGTTTAATCAACGTTATCGCAGGGGATGGTTTCTTCATTCAATGCAGGATCGTAAGAAAACTACTTTTCGCCTTAAATCAACGCAAAGAGTAAGAGCTTAAAGAGAAAAGAACCAGTTTCACTTATATTATATCATGACGCACAGAGAAGAATCACTTAGCAGTAATAATAATCAAGGTAATCGCTGGGTTCTTCGTTTGAAGGCTCCTCGTTTGTTGCGACAAGTGAGAAATCAGAGTAAGTCTATGCGTTCAACTTCGTTAAGCTGTTCTAAGCAGCTTGGAATAACGCTACTGGCAGTTCAGGAAGTAAATAGAATACTACTGAGAACCTCAATGCATCATCTTCCATTTCAAATTCAAATCGAATCGATTATCTTCGAATGAACAGAATGCTTGAGAATCTGCTGTTTGTTTCGTAATCATGCTAGCTAGTATCAGCTAACAGCTAAGTAGCTAATCCGAATCTAGCGAAAGAACGTAGTTTAGTGTATGATCTCTGGGGCAATCTCAAAGGTGATGCATTCAAAGGTGTTTCAAAGAGAAATCTGTGCTTGTTTTTGCTCGTCCTGTAAGGCATCAAAAACACTGCTCCATCCCTTGAAAGTCTCTGCTCAGGTGAGTCTTAGAATGATTCTAGCTTCAGTTCGGAAAAAAATATCCACAAAAGTCAGAATTTCAGTGGCTACATTCCTTCATCGGGTAGCTCTAAGATGTTTGGATATTTCGAAGGTGAGAATTGGTTTGCAGGTGAGGACATGAGTGGGATACATACCAAGTATGATTTACTTGTCAAGAACCGATTGAATCAGCAGCAGATTAGGAATCTAAGTCCTCGAGTTATAAGAGAGAAAGAATCACAAGAAATCTAGAAACTTGCTCAAACAAGATAAAGTCTGCAATACAGTAGCACATGCGCGAAGACAATCTAAATTGACTTGAAAAAACGAGTCAACTCTCCCAACGATCACGTAGCTCTGCTCGTCTAGCAGAAGACCATGCAGCTAAAGAATCACAGTGCTTAGAAGCAAGCAGAACGTGAAACTGAGCTAGATGGATGCACTTTCCAGCCGAATCTCGATCGATGTGCTGAAAGAATCAAATCCCCCACTGTTGGGAAGCAAAAATCCTTAGCATTGTATAAAATGATGTTCAAACCAAGTTCTCAAAGGAGAGACAAATCTACATATGATGTTGAGTATGAAAAGCAATGCGATGAATGCACGTTCAACCCTGATCTCGGATTGACAAAGGATTCTAAGTTCCTCAGTTAGTAAAAAATGTAGAATTCGCATTCATTTGTGAACAGAGATGTTGGAAAAAGTATCGAGAGAATCAAATAAGCGAGATAGAATAGCTAGAACACATCATTGATGTTTACTAGAGGATACCATAATCTTCCGAATTTCAAGTCACCCAGTAATAACGCTTCTATGTGCTCCAGCAAGAAAAATTCACAAACTCTTCAGTTATTCAGGACATTTGGTAAAATAAATTAAATTTTTGGGTAGAGTAATTTCTGAAATGTATCGTATTTTTAGATGAGCACTCCGCGATAGACAATTCCAAGTAATTCATGATGAAGAGTCTTGCTAGTGACGCACCTACTGCTATCGAGCCAGTGAATAGCACAAATAATGAAAATAGATTTGGAGGAATGGAGTGGAATCAGTCCTAAGAATGGAATGCAACGAATGCCGAAGGAAACTTCATGAAGACTGCAGATTCAGTCGCTCACCCTAATGGCAGGCTCTCATAAGGCGAGAACACAAAACAATCGATGAACAGTAAGTTTTATTGTTTGTTAAGAAAAAAAGATGAAAAAAGATAAGATAGTTTATGAAGGAGATATTGTTTGGTTCGATTTAGGCAATGAAGAGCGTATCCCATTGCTATTTGTTGATGTGAATATTGGGAAGGACAAACAGGAGAGAATCACAATCTACAAAGGAGATAACGCTGAAGATCTCTCCCGAGAATTCTCTGGATGTCACAGTAAACAACAATAATAAAACGTTACTTGTAATTAAATAATTTTTTGAATAGATTTAGATGAGAAGATGAGATAAAAGCTAGAAGACATGCTGGAAACTCAAATGAAAGAGCATAATCTTAGAAATGCTGATGGACAAGAAGAGTCTAAGAATTGAGTAACATCTTTTTTAGATATCCCACCCATTTTTCTTGAAACTCCCCTTAAAACAGCAAGTCAATCTCTCCCATGTGCTTTTCTTTCGAAACTCTAAATCTAAAAAGAATCGAAATACCTCCAATATATCTCTCCTTTATTAACCTTACAATTATTATTTATTTATGCAAGAAAACTCTTTTTATGATGTGTTTTCATTGTGCTTTTCTATGTATTTGAAAAATATTTTTGCTTAAAAAAAAGAAAAGATTTAGTGAAATAACTGGTACATTCTTTTAATTTCGATTTGCTTTTCTAAATTCAAAAGATTATTACTCCCCTCCCTCACAGGATAAATGCCATATCCTTATTCCTCAAAGAGATATATGAAGAATTCAATGAAAAACGAAAAAATAAAAAACAAACAAACATCCAAATAACCAACTCATCCATATTTGGAGGGATTCTCAAATTTCATTTGGTTCTTGATAGGCTGTTCATGCAGAAGCACTTATATTTTCAAGATCTTATCATTGAGCTTGCGATTTTCGTCCTCGAAGTCCTTTTTTTATTTTTGCAAGCACAATACAATAAATGAAATTAGGGTGAATTTATTAAACACTAATTGTCTTAATCTTAAGATTATTTGTCTTATTACTTGTTTATCTGAGACTAAATCATCGCATTTAGCTTCTAGATCTTTAAACCTATTTGCCCATTGCTTATTGGAGTTCTCGTAGTCTTAATTTTCCAGTCGAAGTCTGTCAATCTCATGACTATATTTCTCTTCATACCTTTTGTTTAACCCAAAGTAAAATTATACATCAAACATCAAGCTAATCCAATCTTATTATTGCATTTCCTAACTACTCCTCTAAAATAATAATAATCGTTACACTTGATTGAGTCTCTTATAATCAGTCTTCATCTGTTCCATTTGGTTTCTGAGACTTTAGTTCTCCTGTTCGAGTACGTGTATTTTATAATCGAGTTCTTGAATATGCAGCTCTCTCTTTGTTTTTTCACTCTTCATTTTCTGCATTTTCATCTCTTACTCGTTGTCCAAGGGCTTACGCACTCTAGAATCACTGTCAATGTCGTCTGGTTTCAAGATAACAAAAGGTTAACAAAAACTCAAAAAAAATATCTCTCTCTCTCCCTCTTTTTCCAATTTTCGTTACCTTAAGAGTAGACAGGTACAGAAGGACCTTTGTTTCCATATTTAACATTCCTTTGATAGGCATCTTATTCATAGATGTTGTTTCTCTCTTTCTTTCTATAATTTGGATTCTCATAAACCTCTGAGTCTTTAGTTTCACCATTTGCAAACTTCACCGAACTTGTCACCAATTATTGAGGTTACTGCACTTGTTATTGCTATTGCTATTGTTAAACTTGAACCTGCTATTGTTGTTGTTGTTGCTATTGCTGTTATTACTATTACCCCTGCTGAGATTATTTCTCTTATTACTATGATTACTACAATGGCACTTAGTAATCTGTTTAGTATCTCCCTTATTATTACTACTATGCATACCTTGCTCCATTTAGTTAAACTGGAATCTAAGCAGGACTTGCAAGGTAATTAACTGCTCTTGGCTATTAGGAGATAATCGCAGGCGCATCACCAAATCTACTTTAAACTAATGGTATGCTATTTCCAATTCCAGGATACTATTGCTCGTATGAATAATTGAGAGCTGGAGGAGGAGGAGGTGCTACTCCCATACTGTATGACCCTATGTGTCTAGAAGGCACTGATTGCTAACTCATGTAAGCAGATGGGGAGTAAGAATACATTTTATTTGCAGATATGATTGGATAGATAGATACAGCGCTGGAAATAGATTTTTTAAATATTATCAATAACTCCTTGATTGATAAACTGGGTTTCCTACTGATTTTTTAATTTATTACAATTAGATTTTTTATTCCTTTTCGCAAGATAACTGCTGAAAGATCCTATGTAAATCGAAAATAGCAAGAGAAAATATATATACTGGGAGGTAAATCTTAGTAAATTCAAAAAAATAAATTCAATGAAGCAATCATTAATGAAACCCTTGGGGATTGTTTTATTGATTTTATTATCGTTCACACTAGAGGATTTATAAAAAGAAGTACATTTGACTTCACTTCACAAAAAAGAAGAAGAAAATGAATAAGATTGATTTAAACTTAACTTATTAGGTCTTTGTGGGAAATTGGCTTTTTTGAAATAATTTGTCAACAAGAAGAGTATTGAATAGTTGTATTATGGTTGTTTATTATTAAAGAGGTAATAAATCTTTTTTTTAGCATAATTATTAAAGAATCATAACGAAATATTATGCTTATTTTATAATTCTAACTCAAGAAAGAAAATAAAAAATAACTAACATTGGATTTTGTTTGGAGAAGGGGAGGAGGGAGAGAGAAATAGGCTTATTTAATGAATAAAAAAAAATCTGCTTTTATTGTAATTTTTTTGAAAGAATCTTAGTACGCTACAACTGGGAAAACTGTACAATTTTGAAATCAATACCTTCAAGATTAGTTAATCTTCTTAAGAACAAAAGAAATTTACTGATGATAATCAATCAAACCCCACAAATAAATCTGAAAATGAGTGCCACATCTGATAAAATTGCAAGTGAAACCAAAAACTGCAGCTTTAATCTTCAGTCCATAGAGAAGTTTTTAGTCTTGATGGTAACCTAGTAGACAGAATACTCCGACTTTAGCTACAAAGCAAATGGGCCTTTCGCGCTCGTGCTCAGAGCTAAGAAGAATGGGATAGTCGAGGTAGCTCTGAAAGTGCTTGAATGCGCTGATCATACAGATTGCTAGATTAAAGCCATGGAGAGTGAATATGCCATCCTCAAATAACTTCCTTTCAGTGACTACTTCTTAGCTGTTTAGAATTAGTTTTTTCTCACAGAAATGGATAAAAGTGCTGAATAGGCCTAGAGTGAAAATTCAAGTATTGCTAGGAATGTCTATTTTATACAGGAAATGGAGATGTGCCAAGGAAATTTAGAGGAGACCATACAGTGGTTTTCATAAAAAGGCAAGGATCCTCCTACTGAAAGCTTCAAGGAAGTTCTAGCTATTCAAATACTCGATACTGTGAATCTGCTCCATCAAAGGCAAATAGCCCTCGGAAATATCACCACACAACATTTCTTAGTCTCCTCGAGCTAAGATTCTCTGATGATCCTGAAACTATGCAATCTTCGCTGCATCTCTCACAGAAACCCAGCAAATTTAGAGGCAAATAAATCTCTGAACTCCATGTTTCCTATGACTGAGATCCAAAGAGATTGCCTGGAATAAGACTTTCTTTCATTAGGGTAAATTTTCCTTCAGTTGGATAGCATTGGCACTAATATTGATTAGTCCACAATCTTTAATTCTGAGCTTGCTTAACCTGACTCAACAATCATATTGGAAGAGCAGCAGCTCAATCAGAGCACTTTGCTTTACAAAATAGCATGTTCTTTCTTGAGTAAATCGCAGGAAAATAATAAGAGTGCTCGCTCAATGCTGCTACTACTTCTTTAGAAACAAGCAAAAACAATCAAAATACCTTTATTTTCAATCGTTTTGAAGAGCCAAGTTGACTCTCTTCGTCTGTCACTTCCCTACAAAAGGACAATGCTTGATTGTTTCTTGAACTAAGTTAGCAGGCAACGTAAACTCCCTAACCTAGACAGCTGGTTTACTGCCAAGGGATTAAGAAAAACCTAGCTAACTATGAATTAACTTAAGAGCGCTTTAAACATAATGCTGGATTGGAATGAGTTTAGTGGACAATATGATGTCTTAGGAGTTGGAGTTGGAGGAGTCGTCTTTGGAGTAGAAAACCTCAAGGAAAATAGAAAATCTGCTCTCAAACTCTCTCTATGCACCAACCAAGCAGACACAATCAGAGAAATTGGTCTAAGATGGATTTGTTAAGCTCCTTGCATAGTGAAATTCTATGGTCATAAGTTCTTCAAAGATGCCAACGGGAATTAATTTGTAGTCTATGAACTGGAGAGATGCAAATATTCACTTACCCATCACTTAGAATTGCAGAGAATTAAAGGACAACTCTCAGAAGAATAAAAGCATATTTTGACCCTTCAAATCCTTGATTCAGTAGAATTTCTTCATTAGAATCGAATACTCCACAGAAACATCAAGCTAGACAGCTTTTTAATAGCAGAAAACGAATCTGGAAAATAAATTATTAAGCTTGGCAACTTCAGTCATGTGGCTCAATTACAGGAGAGCTTTGAGGATTCTTTTTTAGAAATAAGTAGGCAAATATTTAACCTGTAATACAAATCACCTATGAATTGTATTCTACAGAGACATGACAGAGAATCTCCCTTATATTTTGCACCAGAGAGATGGAAAAATCCAAACATTTCGACATACTTCACGGACAGATTCTCAGTAGGTCTTTGCATCTTTCTCATTGACAACTACCTTGTCTGTTCAGAAGAATAACTAGCTCGAAAGTTGATTTCGCTTCCTCAAGGATCTGCAGTGATTTGCTTGGATATGAATACTTAGATTAGAAAAACAACAGGTGTTGATAAAATTGCTAAGCAGCTCCTTGGGTTTCTGCCACAATAAAGAACATTTCTAAGGAAATTGATTAAGGAGTGTACAGAATCTTGGAAGGAAGGAATTACAAAGGATTTTGATGAGAATGATTATCAATGGTAAATAATGCTAAATATTAAAGGTCTCAAGGGATTAGATGTTTAAAAATATGCCATCATGAAATGTGTCAGCCTTTCCCTCAATCTAAATTAGAAATGTATTGAGGATACTAAGGCTGAATCTCTCTTAAATCCAATCAGAAATCTCCTCAATCTATCAAGACTAAAAATAGAACTTAATGGAAACTTAATTGGAGAAAAAGGAGCTTAATCTCTGTTAATTTCCACAGTGAATCTTCTCAATCTATCAAACCTAACCCTAGATCTAAATTTAAACCAAATTGGAGATATAGGAGCGTAATCTCTGTTATCTCCCTTAGCGAATCTCCTCAATCTATCAAGCCTAACATTAAGGCTAACTAGAAACAAAATTGGAGAAATAGGAGCGATATCTCTATTATCTCCCTTAACGAATCTCCTCAATCTATCAAATTTATCTCTAGATTTAAATTACAACTAAATTGGAGATATTGGTGCGTCATCTCTGTTATCTCCCATAGCGAATCTTCTCAATCTATCAAATCTAACCCTAAGACTAAATGGAAACAAAATTGGAGAAATAGGAGCATAATCTCTTTTATCTCCCTTAGTGAATCTCCTCAATCTATCAAGCCTAACTCTAACCCTTACGGAAAACAAAATTAGAGATAAAGGAGGATAACTGTTGTTATTTCCCTTAACGAATCTCTTCAATCTAACAAGTTTAACACTAGATTTAAATTACAACTAGATTGGAGATATTGGAGCGCAATCTCTGTTATCTCCTTTAATGAATCTACTCAATCTATCCAAACTAACTCTAAAACTAGACAGAAATAAAATTGGAGAAATAGGAGCATAATCTCTGTTCTCTCCCTTAGCCAAACTCCTCAATCTATCAAGCCTAACCCTAAATCTTGATTCAAACTAAATAGGAGAAATAGGAGCATAATCTCTATTATCTCCATTAGCGAATCTCCTCAATCTATCAACACTAGCCCTAAAGCTAACTGAAAACAAAATTAGAGATAAAGAAGCATAATCTCTATTATCTCCCTTAACGAATCTCCTCAATCTAACAAGCTTAGAACTAGATTTAAATGATAACTAAATTGGAGATATTGGAACGTAATCTCTATTATCTCCCTTATCTAACCTCCTCAATTTATAAAACATAACTCTAGTGATAAATAGAAACAAAATTGGAGAAATGGGAGCAATATCTCTGTTATCTTCCTTAGGGAATCTCCTCAATCTATCAAGCTTAGCACTAGATTTAAATGACAACAATATTGGAGAAATAGGAGCGTAATCTCTATTGTCTCCCTTAGCGAGTCTCCTCAATCTATCAAGCCTAACTCTAAACCTTTCTGAAAACAATATTGGAGATAAAGGAGGATAATTGTTGTTATTTCCCTTAACGAATCTTTTCAATCTAACAAGTTTAACACTAAATTTAAAATACAATTAGATTGGAGATATTGGAGCGCAATCTCTATTATCTCCTTTAATCAATCTACTCAATCTTACAAGCCTAGACATAAAACTAATTGGAAACTAAATTGGAGATAAAGGAGCGTAATCTCTGTTATCTCCCTTAGCGAATCTCCTCCACCTATAAAACCTAACTCTAAATCTAGATACAAACTAAATTGGAGAAATAGGAGCGATATCTCTATTATCTCCATTAGGGAATCTTCTCAATCTTTCAAGCTTAGTATTAGATTTAAATCACAAAAAAATTGGAGATAAAGGAGTGTAATCTCTTTTATTGCCCTTAGCAAATTTTCTCAATTTATCAAGGCTAAATATAGAATTAAATGAAAACTAAATTGGAGAGATAGGAGCGTAATTTCTGTTTTCTCCCTTAGCGAATCTCCTCAATCTATCAAGCCTAGAAATAGAACTAAATGGAAACTAAATTGGAGATACAGGAGCTTAATCTCTATTATCTCCCTTATCGAATCTCCTCAATATATCAAGACTAGACATAGAACTATTTGGAAACAAAATTGGAGAAACAGGAGCGTAATCTCTGTTATCTCCCTTATCGAATCTCCTCAATCTATAAAACTTAGTACTAGATTTAAATTACAACTAAATTGGAGATATTGGAGCTTAATCTCTGCTTTCGCCCTTAGCGAACCTACTAAATCTATCAAGCCTAATCCTAAGACTAATTGAAAACTAAATTGGAGAAATAGGAGCATAATCTCTGTTATCTCCCTTAGTTAATCTTCTCAATCTATCAAGACTATCCCTAAATCTAAATTTAAACTAAATTGGAGATAAAGGAGTGTAATCTCTGCTATCTCCATTAACAAATATCCTTAATCTATCAAAGTTAGCACTAGATTTCAGTTTTTGCTAAATAGGAGAGATAGGAGCTTAATCTCTGTTATCTCCCTTAGCTAATCTCTTTAACCTATAAAACCTAACCCTAAGGCTAACTGGAAACAAAATTGGAGATCAAGGAGCATAATCTCTTTTATCTCCCTTAGCGAAACTCCTCAATATATCAAGCCTATCTCTCTCGCTGAATAGAAACGAAATTGGAGATAAAGGAGCGTAATATCTATTATCTCCCTTAGAAAATTTTCTCAATCTATCAAGCCTAGAACTAAAATTAAATGGAAACTAAATTGGAGAAATAGGAGCATCATCTCTGTTATCTCCCTTAGCGAATCTCCTCAATCTATCAAACATAACCATAAATCTTGATTCAAATTAAATCAGAGAAATAGGAGCATAATATCTATTATCTCCATTAGCGAATCTTCTCAATCTATCAAGCCTAATCCTACAACTAAATAAAAACCAAATTGGAGAGATAGGAGCTTAATTTCTGTTATCTCCCTTAGCGAATCTCCTCAATCTATCAAGCCTATACATAGAACTAAATTTCAACTAAATCGAAGATACAGGGGCGTACTCTCTGTTATCTCCCTTAGCGAATCTTCTCAATCTATCAAGGCTATCCCTAAATCTAATTGGAAACTAAATTGGAGATCGTGGAGGGTAATCTCTATTTTCTGTTTTAGTGAATCTCCTCAATCTATAAAATCTCTCTCTCAATTTAGATCACAACTAAATTGGTGATATTGGAGAATATTCTCTTTTCTTTCCCCTTTTTAACTTGCGCAGTCTTTCAAGTTTTGACCTTCACATTTGTAGTAATCTCCAAACTAAACAAACAACTCACTTATCCAAGCTTTTTTTCAAAAATGTAGAGTTCATGTTTTATCAAGAATGAATAAGTATTTGCTGCAAAAATTTTTTTATTTTATATTTAAACTTGTCAAATAGAATAATTTTTTTTTTCCTTTTTGCTTGTGATCAAGAAACAAAAAATTGAATAAAATGCATCCTTGGTATCTTAAGAAAAGATTTCAACCTTCCATATAAAAAATTTAATGATCTTTAGGATGCGAATCTTGGTTAAGAAACTCACTTTTTTTTTAAGACAAAAACAATAAGAAAATTGTCAAATTAAAACACAAGAAAACAATGAAAAGCAACATCAAAAGGAAGTGTTTGCAGCATTCGAAGGATAAACGACATAACTACAAAAAGATATTATGCATATTGAAATAATAGATAAAAACAACAAAAGAAGTTTTCTCTTAAATCAAAGGAAAAAATCAATAAAAAAGTGTAAAATGAAATTTAAATTGATCAAAATAATAGTTGCAATAAAAATTAATGGACCAAAAGTAGTTGAAATTGGAATAGTTATTAATGGCGCATTATTACTGCTAAAAATCTCAGAATTGGAATTTATTTATTTGGATAAATAATGTCACACTTCATAATAGACTATATTTTCTTGAAATGACTTCTCTACTTTTCTTATTCTGAATAACACTGGGGAGATGACTGCCTCTGATGCCTATCAGCAGTTCTTTGCTTTGTTTTGTTAGGTTATTTTAAGCGCAAGCTCAACAATAACAACAAAAGTTGACAATCAAACAATCGACATGAAGTGCATATGCTTTCAATCCCTTAATAGGTCACTACCCTCCTCCCCCCACCTTTTGAACAGTTTTATCTATGGTAGTTAGCACGGACAATGATTTAGCCAAGGGGACTCTAGAGAAAGCAGATTTTTGTTCTTGTAGTACTTTCTACTGCTGCTTATTTAAAAAAATTAAAAAAATTTTATTTGAATTTCTAAGAATAAGTGCAATCTAAGCATGCTTTGTTTGAACTGTATTACTCGGGTTTTTTCAATTCAAACCTATTTTCTTTCATTATCTATCATCCAAAGAGAATCAGCAAATAAAATAATCCTTTTATACCTTCATGATCCTCTTTAAATAATCACATGAAATACATATGCATTTTTCCTTATCAAGTAATACTTTTCTGTTCATTTAATTGGACATAAATTATCTTTAAACGAATGCACTGTGATGTCTTTATTATATTCGAGATTCATCCAATTATTGTCAGTGAGGCACTAAACACTCTTGTTGATTTTGATTTGAATCTCCCCAAGACAAATCTGAATCGTTTAATTGCCGTTTAGCAATATACTGTTTACTGGTTCTTTGGGTGTCTCTTCACATAAGTCATATGCTTTTCCTGTGTAAGCACACTCTGTGAACGCGAAAGAACAGTTCAAAATTCTATCTGGGAGCCATACATGCAAGGATTCGAAGTTCTCTTCTTTGTAAGCGTCATCTCCAAAAAACACAGCTAGTCTCTCGATATTCCCCACAAAAAATATTCTTTTCAAGAACCTCCCGATCCCAGCTATTAAATGATAGCTAAATGAAGGGTGACTATCTTTGAGATTGATTTTCTTTGTGACAGCTGCATTGGTGATGGAATCTGAGGCGAATTTATAGTAAGTCTACCTGGAGTACAGGAAAGAATGGCCAAGATAAACAAAGATCCAAGAATTCAGCTCTGTTTCTGGGATTTCAAACCTAGAGATTTCTGTTTCTTTTGCGTCCTCAATAAAAGAAAACACTAACAAATTTTTAATCCAAGAAACATATTACAGACAAAACAAAGAATTTTCAAATGAATAATGATTGTGGACTGAATTTGGTTAAGGATTGAAATAGAGAATATCTCCAGAAGTATCTGAAGAGGTTATCTTAATCCATCCAAATACAGAGATTCCTCTGAGTGGTGTGAGATTCTCTGGAGTAGGTATTTTCTTTATTTTTCCATCATCAGCAGATTCCAGATTGTTTAAGCTATCAATTAAGATTTCTTGAGTTAAACAGATAGAGGGCATAAAACTTAAAAGTAATAGCAGAGGAAGTTCAAATGGGAATAAGATTCTCATGGATTTTTTGTGTATTAAGTGTTATTCTTTTAGAGGTTTTTATTTATTATGAAAAGTCTCAATCACATCCCTCCTCCCCCCCATTTTAATGGCACGAGAAAAGTTTAGGCTGATCATTTGTGGTTTAAAACAGATTAGAACGAGCTTATCTAATCTAATGTATGCCTTCTTGGTCTAGGAATGATGTACTAGGAAGGGGAAATAGTTATTAAATGAGAAAAACCAAGGGAATATTACTATTAAGAAGTGTTTGTTTGTCCTTAAAGGTCAAAATTGCTAAATATCCTGGATGCTCATTGTCAACATAAGAAAAAAACTGCGATGTACAAAATCTTGTGAATTTCTTCAGTTTTTTTTCTTTATCAAAAAGATTAATTGTGCTGTTTAGAGAAGGCTAACACTCAAAACCCTTTTATGTAAACTCTTTCCAAAGAGAGAATTTAAAAACAACAAGAAGAGGATTGAATTGATTTTTTTAAATCTGTAGGGAAAAAACAATGTTGCTTTGCTTGTGTTAATTTTTATAAATATACCAAATAAAATGCCATATTAATTCTTTCAAAAAAATTCAAAACCAAAACATAATTCATAAAATCACTTTGGCTTTTTAGAATAATATTGTTTAATTTACTATTTACAAACAATAATTAAGACATATTGAGAGAGTATTTTAACAATTTAACAAATTTAAACAGTTCTTCACTTAATCCTCGGTAATATTTTTATTTTCATAGGATTACTCTCATTTCTATAATAAAATCATCATCTAAGTTATATTTGTTATTTTGTGAATGTATTATCCCAAAGAATCAAGCACTTCTGATATCATTCCCTTTATCATTTCCCTTCTATTCTTCTTCAGAATCCTATTCTACACTACTATTACTGCTACTACTAGGATTCGATGAGTTATCTTCTTTTTCTTCGTTGACGGAATTGAGATTCCCATGAATCGTCCCTAATTTCATGATTTCTTAGAAACCTTGAAAACTCAGCTCCCCTGTTGTTGCATTCAAGAATTAACTTATCTCTGAAAATATCGCTTTGATATCCTCCGATAGAAGCTTTCTACCTTCACGAGCTAAGATCTGAGATTCAAACAATAAATCCAAATTGGTCAAACTTTTCAAAAAGACTATCTTTTACATCAATTAAATCTTCTTAGCTGATGGTTCCTGTTTCCGATGCATCCATATAACTAAATGTCTTCTTGAGTCTATCCGGCTGCAGATAATATTGATCGTCCATGGTAGCTGCCAGAAACTCCGAGTAGTTTATCTTCTTTTGAGGTAACTTCTACCCAATCTAATTGTCTTCTTTTTCTCCATTTTTATCCTTCTTCCCCCCTTTCTTCGTGATCATATGAAATAACTACTCAATCTCCTATTCTTCTTTAAACTATTCCTCATCAAACTACAATCGCTTGATAACTCCTTTGAGATCCTCCATCGAAATAAACCCATTGGAATTCTTATCAAATAATGCAAATATTTCTTGTGGTGTCATGCTCTCTGCACTCTCCATTTATCGTACAATAACCTACAAGACTATCCTCTTGAACATCGTTGATTCCTTGAAATTTAATAACCTATCTAAGACTAATTATTTTGATCCTCTTTCTTATCTAGGAAGGGCTATCACCCCGAGAGTGTTTTTCCTCAATCGAGTGAACCAAAAATGATTCATAGCTTGCGCAAGAGTTATCCTCTTTTCTACGTTAACCACCAGCATTTGCTCAACGAGTTGTCTAGCATCCTTCGAAGCGAGCTTCCAACTCGGCGCGTCAAATTAAATAATTCCTTCTTGAATACTCTTTACATCGTAGAATGGAAGCTCTCCACATATCAACGCGAAGAAAATGCAGCCCTAAAGAAATGATACAACAAAAATAAACACTTCCAAATATTTTAACTCCTAAAACTAACACATTAATAGGATCTTACAAGTGACCAGACATCGCATTCCTTATCGTATTTGCTATGCTTAAGTACTTCTGGTGCTTTAATTTGTAAAAATCAATTCAACCCCACAAATCAATTTTTCTTTGAAAAACACTATTATTTCTTACCCATGTAGTTAAACGAGCCTACTTTTGTGTGTCTTCTCTTCTCATTCGCGAGGAGTTTCTTCGACAGCCCAAAGTCTATGATCTTGATATCTGCGGTGGACGTGTCTTTCTTGGTGAAGATGACATTCTCAAGTTTGAGATCTCTATGGACTATGCTAGAGTTGTGCATGTAGTTCACAGCCCAAAAGAGTTTCTGCATGATCTTCGCAACTGTCTACTCGGTGTTCAAGGAGGAATAGATTAATTCTTTTAAGGTCCCTCCACTGCAATACTCCATGACTAAGTAAATATGATCCTTATCCATATAGGCTTCGAGGAACTTGCATATATTCGGGTGATCTAACCTCTTCATGATGTCGACTTCTCTCTTTAAGTAATGTTATGGGACATTCTAAACAGTTTCCTTCTTAATTGTCTTAATAGCGACTTTCTTCGATGGCTCGTTCAAAGGAGCAGCTAAGTCAACATGTCCAAACGATCCCGATCCTAAGCGCTTCTCGAACTTGTAGTAATATCTAATGTTCTCAACAGAAGCAATCGTTTATTCTCTTGAATTCGTGTCGATAATATGTGGATCATCCCAGAACTTAGTACTGTCAGCCATCGAAGAAGATGGCTTACGAGTGTACTAATTCTCACGCTTGGATTTGGCACTAATACAGCCCATTTTTGGAGGGATGTTGTTAAGTTATGCTATCGAAGGAGCGTAGTTATTTTGTAGGAGGGCAAAGTGGATTGTGTTTTATTGATTAGTTCACTACTGAAATTGCGCTTAATGCTACCAGAATAGTTCTCCTTCTCTTTAAAGGAGTTTAATTCTTTTGCGGGGGTTTCAGTAAGAATTAATGGAGGAATTAAATGAAAAAAACCATCAAAAGAATGTAGTGTTTTAACTTGCAAAAATAACAATATTTCTCCCATACAATAAAAGCTAACAATATACATAACTCTACACGCAAACCACAAGAAAGATGCTTACATTCAGAAGAATGAAAAGCAACAGGACATCGCTATTTATTTGAGCTATTGTATTGCAAATTTAATTTTTCATTTTAAACTGCTGTAAAAATCTAGCTTGATGTTACAAACTTGTTTAGCTTCTTTTCTTAATATTTCTCTCCTCACTGTTGTGTGCTCTTTTAGCTATCTACCTTTGTCTTTTCAATTCTTTATTCTTTGCAAACAACAATAAATAAAAGGGAATCAACCTCAAAATATCTCAAATCATTTCAATCACAATTTCATCTTTTTTGCATTAAAAAATGGTTTCCCTTTTTTATCTCTTACCGTAGACTTATTAAGTATCCTTTTGGAACGATCTCGATGTCAGATTATGCATGGAGATATTCTAAGCATACAGTCTAGCTTTGTTCGCTAATTCTGTATCTTTCTTGCAGAGCTCTTTGAAATCTCTTTTTAGGGCATAGTTGTAGTGCAGAAAGCAACCAATAACAGATCCAAACCGAAATAGGTTCTTCATTGGACTGTACGGTTTCCATAAATAGTATAAGTTAAGCGCTGCAGGAAGGATAATTAATGCTAGAGCTGAGCGTCTTGAGTATGTGAAATCGTCAACAAGGAGATTATCATGGAAGATTTAATAAAGTTTGAGGTAATTGGCCTTTTCTTCTTGATATTACTCGTAGATTTAGCGGTATTAGCCGATTCTGTCAGTTTAAGCGGCTGTTCTGACATCGCTCAGGCGAGATAGCTAATCGATGTCTGTGGTTTTAGGAATGTCAGTTTTGTCATTGTCATTCGTTTACGGTGGTTAATTATCTTTAGCCATTGAGAAGGAAAGAGAAAGAGTTTGAATATTCGCGATTGATGATGTAGGATTTTAGATGTGGTGGGGAAGATTTGAAGTGTTCCAAGGATATTAGCTGAGAAAGGATTAATTAATTTGCGCTGAAAAAAATAATAATTAATTTTTTATGATTGAAAAACATACATGAATTATTTGTGACTTCCCATCTCTAGAGAATAAACTCTCTCTCTCTTTATTAGATTAAATGCTTTTTGGATATGATTCTCACTGAGAATAAAAAGAGAAAGAAAGGGGAGGAGCAGTGGCTTCAATTAATAAATCCCTCCCGTCCCCTCACCCTCCCTCCAAAATAGCTACATTTCATTTATTTGTTTCGCATTGAAAGCTCATTTTATTATGGACAGCTATGATTGAGGATCTTGACAATCAGCGCCTCCTCCCACCCCAATTTTCTTTAAATACAAGAAAAGAATCTAAAAGCAGCTGTCCAAAAAATCCTCACTAACTACTGTTCCTGTTTTTGCAGAGAGTAGATAGATATTCCTTGCTAGTTGGCTCATGTGAGTTCAATATCTTTCATGGATACATCCCTTTATTTTCTGCTAGTTTTCTGTTTTTATTCAGATAATGATCTGTCTTTTTTTCAGCTAATTACTTTCTTATTGAGAAAAGATATATTTCTTGGATTAAGTTTATTCTTGATCAGCCTTCTAGTCTGATCAAAATTTCTTTAAGAAAAACTCTCTTTTTATATTATTATATCTGCAATAGTCAGGCTTATCTAAATGGGAAAAAGCTTATGGATGCATTGGAGGTGAAGGTACCAATCTTTTACTTTTTTATATTTGTTTTCTTCTTTTTTTTTTGTCTTGAAGGAAAATGTGCTTTGCTTGGATGTCAGGGGAGAATAATACATCATTTTTCATCCCTGACAAAAATGCTGAAATTAATCTAATTTAAAGTCAATGTTAACATAAATAACTTCATTAATCATTCCTGAAAAAATAAAGAGAACGAGAAATTTTGCTTCAAGAACTAGCTTGGTAGTAGTTATCAGTAGCATACTCACTAGGAGATTGCTTTATTCAAGGAATTCATGAATTAGACTCTATATTTTAAATATAGACCTAGATTAACATACTTTTATTTTTATTATCCTAGATTGATTGAATAAAAAGGGAATGGTTAAACT
>Ga0302285_10000515_pt1 | contig 21255 bp, 11 predicted proteins | sample III_Fen_E2_2_FD_200455 | JGI IMG/M metagenome (GOLD analysis project Ga0302285, IMG submission 200455) | Peat permafrost microbial communities from Stordalen Mire near Abisko, Sweden - III_Fen_E2_2 | ecosystem: Environmental > Terrestrial > Soil > Wetlands > Permafrost | place: Sweden: Abisko... | reverse complement strand
AACCCCAACCCCAACCCCAACCCCAATATGCAACTTCCATACCCAACCTCAATTATAATTGATGCTTAACAAATAAACAATATCAAATAAAATAAAACTTTCAGCTAAAATATACAGATATTTCTTTTTTATTCAAAAATAATAAGCTCAAATAACGTAGAAGAAAAGAAATCTTGGGAAATGAATCAAGAAACATAATATATTTATTAAGATAAATGAAGATATTAGTTTCTTTAAAGGGAGTATCAATTTATGTGAAAATATTAATTAATTTAAATTACAAAGCTTTTAATATCAAAGAAATGGACAAAGACTAAATCTTTTTGAAAGTTGAGTTTCAGCAGAAGATAGAAGAGGCTGAATATCTGTACAACCTTGCTGCTCCAGAAGAGACACCTTATGATCATAAATACAAGGCCAGGACAATCCTAGAAAGCTTAGTAAAGGAGACTTTCTTTGATGAAAACATCAATGATCCTAGAGATAAGGTGGCATAGCAGATAGCTTGTAAAGCTATCATATTCTTCAAGCTAGGTAACAACTTTTCAGAAACTGAAGAAAATAATTCAGCTGAAGTCTAATACCGTCATGCCCTCGAGCTTCTCTAGCGCCTAGAAAATGAAGAAGTCAGACCCTATCTGAATATTTTGTAAGAAATCTACAATATTTATGGATTACTAAGCATCAATAGGGAAGAAAATGAAATGGGTCTCTCGATTCTAGCCAAAAGTAAAGAACTGTACTCTACTTTACTAGAACTTCCTGAATGCCAGCAAACTTAAGGATTACCTGAACCCAATAAAACAACTTTACAGAATGGAAGCAAATAAGTTGCTCATTATGGACTTTACCTGGAAGGAGAAAGCGAAGAAGGATTGAAACCAGTTAGATTTGAGTATTGTTACAAAGGAGGAGTTACTAGACCCAAAACAGAATCTCTTTACACACACACTCTCTTTTATTTAGCTTAAGCGCATACTAAGCTTGGAAACAGAGAGCTGGCAGCTCAATATTGTGGTGAAACTATGAAAAGACAACATGCTACAGGGACATTTTAGCTCAAAGACTTGTGTGTGAATTGCATTAGCTTAGCTGAATACTACCAAGGTATTGGTAATTTCGCTTAGGCGTAGTATTTACTACTCATTGGAGAATCAGTCATTCCTCAAGGGAAAAAGAAAAAACTACACGCAACCTTCCAAATGAGTCTGGGAAGAATGATGCTAGACTACTTGAGTTTCTCTGTTCAGGCTCTAACCAGCGAGAACAAAGAGCAGGAACTCTAAAACTTTAAGAACATAATAAATAAGCAAGCTCTTGTCTTCGATTCGATTTCAAATGTAGCCTTCCCTCATCTAACAGTTCCAGCTAATATCGAAGATGCAAAGAGCATTTTTAGATAGTCCAACACCCAATTGAAGAGATCTTTAGAGTACTTTAAGCTAGATGGGTTTGTTACAGAACACATTCAAATAGTGGAAGATCAAAACTCTCTCTACAAAAAGTTAACATTGCTCGAAAACGATAACACAGTTGTGATTGCTATGTTGGGAAAGAGAGCACAATTATTGGAGCCTATTTTCAACGAGCTTAACCCCAAGGCTTACATTGAGACTTGGCAGAAACTGCTTGTTGAAATTGCAGAAATTTACAACGACATTTTCACTCTCAACTTCAGTGAGTTCTTCTTGAATGCTACTAAGGCTCCAAAATCTTCGAAGATAAAAGAAATGAATACTCAGGGAGAAAAGGCAATTGGATTCTTCGATTAGATCTCTTCTCTTCTTCTTGGCGATAAAGACAACACAAGAGACGCTTCTTTCTTCCATTCGGTTGTCAATGCAAAGTTCAATACAGCCAAGATCTACTCTAAGCTTTTCCGCCCTGAAAGAAAAGATAAAATTGATATGCTGACAAAGTCTCTCAATGCCTACAAATGGATTTCTAACTTTATTAAAAACGAAGTCAGCTAAAACGGAGTGCTGGATGGCACTTTTTCTCAGGAACTCAAGATGTGTAATGAAATGATTGAGCTGCTTCCTGCTAAAATCGATAAGATAGCATCCTAAATCAACTGAGCAATTAAGTGAATGAATCAATATTATTCAAAATGGTTTCCTAAACATCAGGAATCTACTTTTATGTTTCTACATAATAAGTTTTCTTGCCATTGTAATACATTTTTGATTAGGAGATAACACATATTTACTTTGATTTATGTTATTTCATTAAATGGCTCCTGTTTTGGCACAGATAAAAGCAACTTTTAGATAGCCATTAATACAAAATAGGAGAAAATGTCAACAAAACAACATAAATCATTTGCAGAAACTCAATAGACATAGTATATTTTATGGCTTAATTCAATTGGTTTATGTAAAATAGCAAAGGCTAGTTGGAGGCAAACAAGAACTAAGGAGAATATTAGTAAAATAAATATGGATTTTACTAGAGAATAATGAGACACATTTTCATTGATTTGCTAGCTTCTAATAATATTTGAAATCCGTGAGTTATTCAGCTGCTTAAATCTTAATTTTGACAGAGAGGACAGCATCCTTAAGACGCTACCCATTTCATAAGACAAGTCCTGTGAAAATGATGGGGTGCTTAAAAGCATTTTAGAAGACATACTTGATCATCAGGATGATATTCTCCAGAGCACAGCAGGCATTATTATCCATCAATAGAAGATTCAGTAAAATGTGTTGACTTGAGAGAATTGGCTTGAATTCTTAATGGCTTTTAGAGAGAGATTTATCGATATCTTCTTTTTAGTTGAATGATAATAAAAATGAGCAGAATGATAGTAATGACAGCTAATATTAACCCAAAGGATCTAATGAACAGAGCTAAGATGAGAAGAAAAGTATAAAAAGGAAGAAAGAGGTAGATGACTGCATATTTCTCAAATACGTGGCAAAATATTTCATCATCATAATGGAGCACGAAAATAAGACTGGCTAAGAAAAGGATGTAAAAGCACCCTTTCAAAAGAGCTACTAAAGAGCTGTGCCCCTTGCTGCCAAACCTTTCTGACTCTTTCATCAGAAACTGCATATCATTATATCTGCCATCAAGTTCTGATGATGCTTCAAAATATCCATGAGCAAGCTCCTTAACAGAACTGTCTATCTTTCTAGCTTTTAATCTCAAACGAGCAGTGCTTAGAGAGTAAATTGCTTTAATATCAAAAAGGCCGCTTACTATGTCTCTAAGAAAAGCGCAGAGAAGCAGTAGATGGATATTAGAGACAGAACAGCTGAGTTGCAGGAATAACTAAACAAGTAGCCCTAAAACTAAAAAGATCCTGCTAGTTTTCAACAGAAACATACCTATTTCAACTACTAAAGCATCTTGAATTGGCCTAATAAGACATTTTATTAGCGCTTAGTCGCTTTCACTTACTTCTTCTGTATTTACTCCTTCATATTGAAGTCTCCTTCTTTATTTTCCATTCAGAGTTCTCACATCTTTGCTATCAGTCATACTATTTGATCTCGTATCCATATCCTCTTAGTGCTCATATTATTTCCCATCGTTGGCATGCGAATTCTGTGGAAGTTTATCCATAATCAGGGCTTCGTAAAAGAGTTCTTTGAGTCAAAAATATATTTAATTTCAATCAAAAATTCAATTACAACAGCAATTTTTTTCACCCTCACTTCGAAAGCGAAGTATTTTGAAGATTCGTTGTTTGAATCACATTTAGACGCATCAAGTTAGCTATGAACAAGCAATACAATAATACACATCTTTAAGAATTGTGAGGAGTATTGTATTTGCAGTAAAACTATCAGATGACTTCATTTAAACAATCAAAATATTTTGTATTCTTAAATAAGATTAGTCAATGCAAATAACTAAATATCAATATTACCAGAGGACACTGAAATTCAACTGAAAATCGAAATTAGATAACTAATCAACTCTTTAAAGAACATATTAAACAACACATAAATTATTTTGAAAAAATTATTAAGATAACTTCTTAATATTTTTCAATAGGTAATATCTTTTCCTTCTTAATCTAATAAGTAGCAAAATAAACTATTGATTTATCTGTAAAGCGATGCTCAGCATTCCTTACTAAACTCAAGAGCCATAGTTCAGCGCTGTGTAATCGTAAAAAAACTGCGGGCAGGAATACAGAAAGAACGAAATGGCTAGTGCATGGAATGAATACATTCCCATAAAGTATAACTTCTTGGAGATGAAACCGAAAAATAAGTATGCGTTCAATAATGATTTTGAATTCCACGATAAAAAACCTGTTTATCGCCAAGAAATCAGCTACATGCCTGTGCCTAGATTCTAGAATGCGAATGGCATTCAAGAAGCAATCCTTTGCAACTAAATATAGTATGACTATCAGACAAAACGAAAAGACATCAAAATGCCGCAAGATAATAAGAAATAAATCTTTTCTTCAACTACAAAATTTATTCCAAATGAAGAACAAAGAAAAGCTGCCCTCAATGACACAATTAAACAAGTTTACAATGATTCCATAGAAGCCAGAAATATTTAAAATGCTCCTTCTCCATAACGTCCTTGCTTATCTCCTATGCAACTAGCTCTGGCAGACCACTATGCTTAAGGATATGATGTTCGGATAAACACCACAGATGAAAAGAATATTCAAAGAACAGAAAATATCAGTAAATCTCATAAACAACGAGAACCAAGATAACCTCAAGAAAATAAGCAAAGTTACATTGAAACTACTCCTTATTCAGGCTAAGGCTTTTAAGAAGTAGCGATTCCTTAAAGTTAGGTTGTTAGTACTAACTATTATGAGTATCCATAAGGATATCCCATTTATTATGGTTAATAAAACATAATATATCCTGAAAGAGTGGCTGAACCAATATTTCCAAGAGACAATCACAAAATAGATAGAAAATTTGTCCTTGATCAATACATCTAAGAAAGTAATGTAATGAAAATGAGAATCGATGATTTGAGATAATCCAATAAAGAGAGATCTGAATAACTGCTATACCATCAGTCAAGGGCTCCTGAAACGATAAGACAAATATCAAGACCCTTTCATGAAGTGTAAGGAAGAGCAACCAATTCATTTTATGCCTCTCCAAATATGTACAAATTTTCATACTGAAATCTATTTGTTAAAATTCTTTGGCATCCAATAACTTTTTAAAAGGATTCATGCATTTATCAAACTTTTTGCTTTTCAGCATTATCAATCTAAAATTATTAAATGAAGATATTAAAAAAGGTTAATTACAAATGAAAGGGATATCCGAAAAGGTTTAAAGAGAAGAAAAAGAAATAAAATAAGATTTAGGTATTGGGGATAAAGCAGAAGAAGAAAAAAAGAAATTCTTGTTACATTGAAATATCAAAAGGAATATTAATAATCAAAATACTATTGGAAAAAAATAATAAATCAGTTCTGAAATCATGTCACTTTCCCTTTTTGGTGTGAAAAACTCCTGGCACAAGAATGGTACTTTTTTCATCCCAATCGAATATGTTCGATGATATTTGTCGCTGTTCAATTGAGTTATTATGGTTGTAAATAGGTATCTGGTGGTTTACAAAGGTCTTGAACAAGGTTGTTGGAGAACCTAAATACGATGCTCTTAGAATTCAAAGAAGAATATGGAGCATGAGATTCTATTATGTAAGCTAATAAGGATTTGCTTGAGGCTTACTATTTTTTAACTTAAAGGCAAGATAGCAAATGCTCTATGAAGTATTCGTTGACCATCCAGATCTTGCAAATTGGGTATCTAGTCTATTTATCTCTAAAATAATATTTTGATATTTATTATTTTCTAATCTCCATCAACCTACTAATGATTAGACAGGTAAAAAAAATTATTTTACAATTTTTAAACTAATAAACCTTCATTTTCTTCTTTTTTAGGTATGTATCCGAAAGTCGATTCGTCACACGGTTTCCCCTTCTACAGTAACTCTAAGTTTATTTTGTTAAATCCTTTTATAATATTCGCTTAACCACAGGCACTTACGAAATGTATAGAGATTTCTAGGAGAACACACTCAACTCCGATGTAACAATAACTTTAAAGAAAGACTAACCAATAAATATGCTTCTTCTTTATTCTAGGGTGCCTTCGCTCAATGGGTTACTCTTATTTGCGCCATTTACTGCAGTAAACAAATACCTTCGTGGTTGTGCTTTCTTTCATTTTATTCTTTCTATTTTGTCAGTCCATGTGATGTACACTTACATGATTCCCTACTACTGGTAAAAACATATTTAAATACCTTCTCGATTCTAACAAATCGGATTTCTACAGGGTGAGCACTCCTCTCAAAAACGAAGAGTTTACAAGGCTAAGAATGAAGGATTACATTGGTAAGACAATAAAATAATTGGCAATTTTCTAAAATGGTTTTTATAAGCTTCATCTGTGCTCGAAGAAATCTACGGAATATCATACGCCGAATGGGGGTAACTCTCAATGTCCAGTTTTATGATTTGCTAAACTTTTTTTCATAAAATAGCTGGCTACCTCATGACTTCGCCTATAACAGGGTGAGAGGAATTCAAGGATTTTTACATCCTGATGATCCCAGAGCCATGTGCACTTCTACCTTCAACAGTAAATACTGTTTTTTATTTCTTTTCTTAACTGTTCTTTTCTTTTAGGAAAGCACAAGTACATTGAGCACGAAATCGCTCTTGCTGGTGACTATCACCACATGACTTATCCTAAATGAAGAAACTATTGCAAGATATAGCTTCATTATGAAGCCAGGAGCCAATAACAATTCATTTATGTTAAACATAATGCACTTACTCATTCAAAAGAGATTTTAAAACAGAACAAGATAATTTACTCATCATTTTGTAGCTAAAAATCTTATTAATCATTACTTTCTTTGTTTTATCAGTTCCTACCTTAATTAAAATTAAAATCTTGTTTAAAATACTGAGATATGAGTAGCTAAAGCATAATAAAAAATGAACCTTAGTTATTAGAGAACTCAATGAAGCAGGAGACAAATAAAGGTCCATCATTTAAGCAAGTCGAAATCCCTTCAAAAGCCAAACTCTAAAGTATGATAATTGTTTCTAAATTGATCTGAATGCGAATCAATAGGGCTAAAGAAAGAGATAAATTGGCCTCATCAATACTAGAACAAGATCCTTCAAGTTCACATTAAAAAAAAGTTCGACATATTGGTAAGTAAGATATTCCCTCAAGGTTGCTTATTTTTTATTGATAGTAAAAAAAGACTTCCGCGCACTTGTTCATCACTTAGCAACTAAAGTAGGGAACTTTTGCTTCATCTTTACTAGGAACATTCATGCTAAAAACGAGTTTGTGGAACTTTGATGCGGATTTTACAGCCCCAAATTAGAACTCTTTTAGAGCAACTTATATCTAAAAAGATATTTATGAAAGCGAATATTCAAAAATCAAGAAATTTTCACTCAAATTCTCATTGAAAAACCTTCAAGAAATTCGTGTTAAGCCATCCGTTGAGTTCAGCTCAAATAACATAGACTTCAAAGTATGATTTAAGTATTTTTATTGTTTAATAATATTGTTTTGAAGGTGGAAGGGACAGTTTAGCAGTCGGAATCAAAACAAAAAGGAAGTCCGATAAATGAATACTCAGCTTCTGCTTGCCATGTGTTCAATCCATTTGGAAACCTCTATTTAGAAGTAAATAAAGCCCAGTTTCTGATTTTTATAATTTCTTTAAAGACAGAGGTTGAAAAGAAGTTTAACAAAGAAGCACATATTCAGTTCAGCTCTTACTTTTTAGCATAAAAAGATATCCTCAATTCAAGTATCGGCTTCTCCTTAAATGGAATGAAAATGAAATTAAAGGAGTTCTCTTTCAAGCACTAAAATGGAAATTCTTCTGATTTGTGTGCAGGATAGTAAAATTGTTTAAAAAATGCCTTGTTTTGTTTTTTAACACTCTAAAAGTAACTTTTCAGAAAAGTACCTTTGGTATTCGAGTATCCAGCGATTCTAAAACATGGATGTTGGATTCATAATATCGAAGGATATTAAACATAATTAGAGAAAAAAAGTTGAAACTTTATCAGGAGATACTCCCTTTTTTTCATCAGACAAAAGCTCTTCTTTGGATTTGATGTGTAGATTTAAAAAGCTGTTATTTGCGCCTCAGTTAACAGCTTAATTTCACCTTGAGAATTTTAACTAGCTTTCGCTTTAGTGCAACTACAAAATCAGCAAGAGAGGGTATATTGAAGCAGCCTTCAAAGTAATTTCTCTTTAAAAAATACAATCGAATTATTATTATTATTTGCCAAAAGGTGCCTTTGTTGAGAGATAATCAAAGCACAAGCACTTTTTAGAAAAATGGAAGTTCAGGAGAATCCAAAATAGAGAACTCTTATTTCCTTCCATTTTATCTCACTGTCAAGCTATCTGGATGAATTTGAGCACTCTTTAAGATTTATGATTATTTTTAATTGATTATATCGTTATCTGTTTAGTATTAAGAATAATTGGCTGATTAATTCTCAAATTCATGTATTTTTTAAATGAGATTATGGAATTTTTCCTTTATTTTAATGAAGAGTTAAGGAACCAAATAAATAAATAATTAAATAAAATTCAAAAGAAACGCTGTGCAGGAAGTCAATGAATCTACTACGTTGAAACTAAAGTTTTAAAGTCCACTTTGACTCACAAGTCTTCAACATTCTTCTTGATCGCCATTATTGCACTCTTTATCCATCTTGAGAGCAGGCTTTCAGAAGTAATGACCTTATATAAATCGACAGAAGTCCTTCATTTGAAATGCATAAGCCAATTTTGAATTAGCATGGAGGGGTCCATGAACAATACTTAATGTGGTGCGAATGCTAAGTTATTCTTTTTTTTTTGTTGAATAACCAATTTTTAAATCCCGGCAAAACTATGATTCAAACTCGAGCAAACAACTAAACAATTATTTGAATTGATTCCATCCCCAAGAAGAGCACGATCACCATATCCAAAGTATTCAACCATTTTCACTAATTCTTTTATGTTGTATTTCCATGTTTACTTGCGAAATAGCCTATTTTCTAAAGGCTCTATGAATAAGAGAGAAATTCAAATTCAAAATAAATTCAAATACAAAATTCAAACATCATTAAAAACAAATAATATCAAATTTGCACTATATCATATGCAGTTGAAGTCTAAAGGGTTTTGGACCTGCATTTTTTTTCCCAAAGTTGCAGGGTTGCGACTTGTTAGACAAAAAAAATCATACAAAAAATGATTTACTTTCTCTTTTTACAAAAAACCTCTCTTGCTATTTTTATATACAATTAGAGCTATCTTTTTCATTTTTTATCAAAAAAAATTCACAATTATTCATGGAAACATATTAGCAATAGAAAATAACTAATTATCTTAATTAAGAGTTAGTTTTAGTGATAACTTAAAATCAAAGAAAATTTAATCAAAATAAAAGAAAAAACAACCAACATTCATTGAAGTCTTTTTGGGAAAAAATGTAGACGGATAAGAATAGTTTGAGAGGATATCACATCCTTGAGTATAAAGGAAAAGGAACACTTTTCTAAGACTTCCTTGTTGAGCGTAATGAAAAAAAGTACATTTTGAAAGTCTTCAAAACAAGCGAGAATGAAGAGATCATGAACAAAGTTGGGTGGATCCTCGAGTAATTTTAGAAGAATGATGGAGTGTATAATGATTAACTCCAACAGATTATCGATGTTTTCCATAATCTCCAGCAGAAGTATCTTGTTGTTGAGTATTTCGAAAAAGGAAGTATTCTTGAATATTTCTTATCCTAAAATGTAGAACGATTAGACTTACATCTCAGTATTATGGTTTTAGCTGATGTATTTAGAGGGATGAGCCTATTGCATTAAAAGCAGCAATATCACATGAATCTAAGGCTTGAAAACATATATTTTCGAGCAGGTGGAGTTTCGATATGCGACTACCGAATTTAATACATCGATTAATTGATCAACTACAACCTAGCAAACGAATACTTGCCTCCAGAAATGCTTGGAAAGGGAAAAATTGATCTTAAGAGCGAGATTTGGACACTTGGAGTTATATTCTTTGTTATCCTATTCGGTCGCTTTCCCTTTGCAGATTTGGAAGAAATTCAAGAGCACACTCTCAAGAACAAATTCAGTCTGAGACGGCTCCTAAGAGCAAAAGAAATAATAGATTTAAACAATTTAAAGGCGAGTTAGAGTCAAACCAAAGAGCTTTTCTTAATGATAACTCAATACTACGAAGTCCTAGAAAGGTTTTTTTCTAAGATTTTTGAGTTTGTCCAGATCAATCGCATGTCCTTCATAGACCTATGCTCTGACCCTATCTTTTAGAGTAACAATGTTAATTAGTTTACTTTAATAATTATTTTTTTTGGTAGTTGGAAAGGTTTGTACCTTCGTTAAAGAAAAGGAAATCTACCAACATTTAGGCACTGATACTTTCAAGATCGAGAAAGTTAGAAAAAGGTAGATAGATAATGAAGAAAATGCAGATGACTTGATCGACGAATCGGTTGGAGATAAAAAATTGATTTACGATATGGAACTTGAAGGCGCAAAGAAGGGAATTGAATTTAAGAATCAGAAGCAGCCTTCACTCATCAGCAATAATCATTTCTTCTCCAATCAAATTCCGAAGACTATTTCGACAATCAGGCAGACAGCAGACAAGAGCTAAGCGCCTGTATCAATGGAGACTTCAATCATGGAGGCATCCATGTTGATTTCATTCTACGACAGATCGAAGATAATCAAAGACAATCAGCTCGGCATCAGCTAGCTGCAACAATGCTACCAGGTGCACTTCTCAAGGTTCTTTACTCCTAAAGGCACTTGCCATCGGTGATTTAGTTTACTGAAATAGCTTGTGAAGGCATGAATTCCTGCTGCATACGCTGGAGAAGATTTGTGAGAGCGCTGCATTTAAGTACAAGCAGAAGGTGATCATGAAGTACTTCTTGATCAAGAGTGCCTTGTACTTCGCTAACGACTGTTTGCGTGCTGAAGACATCAACACATTTTATTCGGACATTTGGCAAATCTGGAAGGTTTCGGAGCATAAAGCGGTAACAATGTTCTTTCTTTGCTATTTTTAGATGGCTGCTTGATACAAATACAATTGATTGCTTTGATTTGCTCAGAACTAAAAGTAGTATTTAAATAACATTGTCAAGAAACTCTCTGTAGACTTACTACATAGTTACTTACAGCTCTAGGGAATAAAGAAGAGCCAATTATCAGAAAAAGATTAAGAAGAAGTAGTTAGGAGCTTAGGAGGAAAGGAAGATTTCAAAGCAATCAAAATCATGTTTAGGAAACTACTATCGTAATTCTCTGTAACCATCGAGCGCATTATTTAAGACAAAACAAACTTGCCCGAAGAGACTCTAGCAGAGTTAAAGAGAAACTAACTTCGTGCTATTATCTGTGGTGCAGCTAATCGTTGCTTCATGCCAGATAGAATGCAAGATATCTTCCCGAATTACACGAATTAAATAAAGGTTTATTCTCTGGAGACTTTCGGAGACTGGATTGAAGGCATGACAATTCAAGAGTTAGATCATGAAATCGATAACATTCCTAAACATTTCTACAAACAAAAATGAATATAAAGCACTTCTAACCGTAATTGGGTGTGTGTGTGTGTGTATTTAGATATGTTTGTGAGCTCAAAATAATTAATTTATTTGAAACTTTTACAAGGTAGCAAAATTATCTCAATCATAAAAATCAATTGATTCTGATAATTATCAAAGATTAAATTAGAAACAGAGAGATTACCACACAAGAAAGCCCTTCTCAAGAATGTCATAGTAAATTTCATAATATTATTCAACTAAATAAATGAAACCTTTAGGGCTTCAGGACAGCTACAGGATATCAGTAAGAGTGGATCGAAGGGAACTTCTACTTTTAAGACGGAGGAGTTCTAGAAGAAATCCAAATTCCTGTGCTTGTTCTGTGGAGGAAGGAGCTGCTCAAAGGAGAACTTTCGAAAGAATCCACATGAAAATGCTATCTTTGGACTTCATTCCGACTGGATAACTCCTGATGTATTAGCAATGTAGAGACCTTCCTCAAGGATAATTAGAGAATACAGCATAATAGAATCATTCAAAAAAGCATAAATTCAAGCAGTGTTCAATCTTTAGCTACCTGGAGAGGTAACAGTTGAGAATGATAAAAATAATCCAATCATGTGGTTTCTCATTCATTTATTTGCTTCTTTACTAATAGCCTCTTCATAATTTTCATATGTTAATTCTGTTTTATTCATTTAGCATCCTTATTGCGGTGATGGCTTACAGAAAGAAAGTGGATTCACTTACTTGTCAGAAGACTTTACAGATCGTAAAAAGAAAAATAAAGATAAATGAAACTTCAATTTGAGTTTTATTAGATAACATCTACTTCTTCAACTTCGGTTGGACTGACATGGAAGTGACAACAAACGATTACATGATAAAGATACTCACGCATATTGATTTCATAATCAACTCAGGAATGAAGGTATATTATCTTATTGCTACGATTAATTGACATTTAAACAGTGAATTTAAAGATTTCAGTTCATTGCCATGCTGGAACTGGTAGAACTGGCCTTGTTATAGCCTCGTGGTTAATCTTCAAAAGAAATATGACAGCAAAAGAAGCTAAAGATCTATTTAGGTTGAAGCGCTCAGGAGGACTATCCAAAGGGATTTAATATACTTTCTTAGTCAAATTCGAAGAATGTAAACAATTTTAAAGAAGTGATAATATTATCTAAATAGTCTGATTATTTAAATTAGTTCTTTTGGCAAGTCGGATTAGCTTTGCTTTGAAATAAGAACTCAAACTCAAAGAACTTGTTATCAAATAAGAAAAAATAGTCTTTGGCAAGGCTAAAAGTTAATCAAGATATTAGCCATTTATTATGCATTAAATACTCAATAGATTGGAGTTTTTAATGAAGAACAATCGTATCACACCGAAGCAAGTAATTCATATTAAAATGTGAGCCTGAACTAATCTCCTTAATAGATTTGTTACAGCTTCTGTGACTTAGAGAATAAAGAAGCTTTCGGAGAAGAAAAATGGAATCGAGAGAAGGAAGAACAAATATCTAAGTTAAAGGTAACTCACTTAAAATATCTACTTAACTAACACTTTGTTAAAGGAACAAATAAATAGATTTGAATGGTAGTTTTCGAGTTATGGTGACTGCAGAGTGATCGCTTAGACATTGCTAGACTTTCTAGACCAACCGAATTTCTAAGTTATCAAAAACGAGTCTGCTTTGAAATTAGAAAAGACCTTCGAGAATGTGGAAAGTGTTGAAAGAGTATTTTCAAATGAAGAAATAGTAGCCTTACTTGGGAGATACGAATATGCTGTATTGTCTCGCTTTTTAGTGTTTATTAAATGTAATTTGGTGGATCTTGGAGTGGGATCTAAAGCAGTCAACTAGTTCCTGCTGAGAATCTGCATATCGCTGCTGGGAAAACGAAAGGAATTAGACGATTTATTTATTGAGCGCTCTTTCTTAACAACAGAATGCTTCAACCCCGTAGTGTTCAGTCTGTACTAATTTTCTTTGCTATGGCTCCAAGACATGATTAGTTCTTAAATGTCCGATAACACTTTCTTCAATAGTACTTTCAATAGAACTTCTACAATGATAGAAGGGAAAAAAATGTAACTAAAATCGTCTCCAAACAGTAAAACATTAGGAAACAAAGTTTCTCCAGCAAAGGCGTTATCCCAAAGTGGGCTTTCAGATAAAAATGCAGAAAGTTTGGTAATAGGCAGCAATAAGAAGAGTTAAACTCTTGGAATAGAAAACTAAGACCACAATAAACGTGAAGTTAATAACTTCACGAACATAGATGTGTTACCTCCTTTAAAAAGCGTAAATAAAGCCCCTAATGGAAAACTAGTCATTCCTTAACCTAGACTAAATGAATAGAAAAATGCACTAAGAGAACAGCCCAAAAATAGTTAAGGGGACAAGGATGAAGAGGAAGAAGAGTAAAAACAGTATTGAAATGCTTGGAAACTGCATGCAGAAAAAGAAAAGTTTATTTATTTTTGAAAGCGTGATTAATAAACCAATGGAAGAGAAACGTTCAATCATAACATATTTGTTTTTGAACTTTTAATGTAATTTTGAGACCTATTTTAGAAAAAAATCTTTGATTGCTTAATGAAGTGAAATACTAAATTTGACAATTTATTGCATTTTTTCGCAAGATTGGAGTGAGCTTTGTAATTTAACATGTTATCAGCAAATCTCCTTAAACACAAACTGTGATGATTTTTAAGAAAATTGACGAAAGTGATTTCAGTAATTATTGATTTGATGTATTGGAACTTATTAAAAGGAAAAAACAAATTCAGTTTGAATCAGAAATGATGCACTCATCTAAAACTCTTTATTTTTCTAAGGCTATCTTCATCAAAAAATAATCTCGCTGTGTTTTTTCTTCTTCTCATTTCTCATTTTAAGAAGTTTTTGTTAAAGTTAAAGGATAATGCATTGGCTTTCACAACAAACATCAATGGAAAAGAATTGTTAATCAATTTTCTTCTTCGCCAAGATCGAAATCATGGGTATTGTTTTGTTTGCTGGATGATTGCTTCAATGTGAGATCGTCTTGAAATTGTAAGAAAATAATGCATCAAATGATTAGAATATCAAAAAGGTGAAAGTAGAAAAATGTAGAAAAAGATTAAACTAATTACTGGTGTGAGCACTGAACTCTTGCATCTTTGATTTAACCACGGCATTTTCTTGAGTGTCCATTTCACCAAGGTAATCTTGATTCTCACTTGACTCAGTGAAATCCCATCTTGGACAAAGAATAAATACAAAAACTGAGTGGATTCATAACTACATCAAGTGCTTACTTGATTTTTTGTTATTAGACTTATTTGTTAGCAAGCATTTCAAACTCTGCAGTTGTTTTCACGTGAGGCTCGATCTTTACAAAAACACACTTCTTTGATAAGTTAAAATGATTAAATGCTTTTATACTCTTTAGTCTAGTGGGTCTAGCTTTTTCAAGATTTTTTCTTTAATATAGTCTTTGTTCTTAGCGAGCTTAAAGAACTTCATTTAAAGTAGTTCACTCGCCTTCTTCCTTTATGAGTTAAAGTATTCAAATTTGGTATTAATAACTTAAATTTTAAAAATACCTTTGAGCAGGATCTTTCTAGAGACAAGCCTCTATGAACTCATAGAATGATTCATCCCACCCATCTTCTTTTTTTAATCTTGGAGGCTCTTCGTTCAAGATGTTTAACACAGCCTGTTTTCATAGAGATAACGATTTCTCTCTTTTTAAAATAACCTATATTTTTGTTTACTTTAAGTGTAGGACAGTCTGAGTGAGGTGGTTTTCCATAAGCTAGTTCGTAAGCTGTAATGCCAAGAGACCAGATATCAGCCTTGGTATCATAGAAGATGTTATCATCAAGTACTTCAGGTGCCATCCAGCAAACTGACCCTACTGCAGTGTTATGCTTCTTATTCTTTTTAAGTTTTGTGGTGAGACCAAAATCTGAGATAGCAATTCTGCCTTCAGAGTTGAGTAGGATATTTGCTGATTTGATATCACGATGAATCTGATCGTTCTAGTGAAGATAATCAATGCCCAGCAATGTCTCTTTGAGGATAGTGGCAAGTAGACTGATATCCTTGATTCCTTAATTGTGGTAGACAGATTTGAGTAGCAACTCCATTGATCCACCATCCATAATGCTGAACACTACCCAAAGTTCTTTACCACTCACAAATGCTGTTTTGTAAGGAAGGAGACTTGGATGATGCAACACGTTCAAGAGGAGCATCTTTTTCTAGATAGAGGGCAACAAATAGAGTAAGGTAATTCAACAATTACAAGAGTTTTACTCTTATTTCATCTATCTTGCTGTCTGTCTGTTTGTCCATATCTATCTTCTTCACTGCCAGCTGTTCTCCTTAATGAGGGCCAGACATTACCTCCACCTTCCATACCTTTGCGAAAATACCAAGTGTAAGTTATTGGATTCAGAACAAAGAAAATATGGCTTTTGTTTAAGGAGATTTAGCGAAGATCTTCACATCAATACAAGTTGAATCGTATTACTATGCCGAAGTAGCCGCTTCCTAGACCTGAAATGAGCTTGTAGTCTAAGAATTTAAAGTTGTGTCGCTGCAGAAGGTGAATAAAAAAGGTATAAAACCTTTGGCGGATGTGGGATAATCTGAATCTGGTTTCACGTTCATGCCTAGGTATTTCTAATGGAAGTTGCAGGAGGATAGTTTTCGCTATTGAAAAAATTGGAAATAATAAATCTAAAGATTATACAAATGTGTGTGTTCCTCTTAAATTACGGACTATAGTCTCTCTTTCTTTTTTTTCGAGATGTGGAACAGAACAAATAATTGACAGACTATTAGATGTTTTTATTTCCAATATTTTATAATTACCTGCTTCCATAATAGATCCATTCTATTTTTAGGAAGAATAAATATCATATTAGATTTTTTGTTGTGTTTTATGCAGCCCTCATTTCTGTTCCAGAAAATGCAAAGAGCTTCTTTTGAAAAAGAATTTTCTTTATTATGTACGATTCTGCCATTTTATTAATCCTTTAATTATTAAATCTACATCAGTAATTTTATAAATAGAAAATTATTAAAAAATGAAATGGGATCAAGAAAAAGGTCATTTTTACCTCTGTATCTGATATCTATTTGTCCCTCTCCCTTCAATTCTTTCAAATTAACAAAAATAAAATAGAACAAAATACAGCAGGCAAAAATGATTCACAGGATCTCTAGAATTTTCTAAAAAGCGTGTCCTTTAAGTGCTCCTCTGCTTTTCTCTTCTAGGCAGCTTGGACTTCATCGCATACCTTGCTACTAATTTTGTTTGTAGAAAACATTGCAATAAGTTAGCACTGATATCTTTCAGAGAAGCTTAGCCGAGTACGAATTAACTATTGATGCTTTCAAAAAAGAAAATCTAGATTCTTTTAGTCTCAACTAAATTCTGCAGTGCTTGATTATTATTTCTCAATATATTGAGCTTGTTGATCCTCTGCATCGATAGTTTAGTACTTAAATTAATGTAGGAATACTTGCATTCTTAAAGGAATTATAGAAACGAACAGAGAATCTAGACAATTATTTTGAGTTGATTGCCTCCAATTACTTTCTTGTTAGCCATAAGTTAATTCACAATGTGGCAGAAGAGAATTGGAAAAAGCATGGTTCTTAGATTGACAAATTGGATATTAACTAAGCTATTAAACTCATTTATCTTTCTAAGATCGTTCATCTTGTTAAAGAAGAGCAGTCTGATGGTCCTTACACAGATCTAGAATTAGTTTATAATATTATCTCACGTAATGCTAACAAATATGCTGAACAACTTCCTGTCCTTTAACAATCTTTAGCAGTCTATCTCTGTGTACTCCTCAAATACGTTAAGAAGCATACCAATGAACACATGGTCCCAGTTTAACAGGATTTTGAAAAGTTTGTCAAGCTTCTTACAGAAAAAATCATCAAAGATATCAACTAATACTCATCTTAGAAGGTATTAAGACTTTGAACTCTATTTAAACTTCAATTTTTGTTAATTTTAAAGATATTCTAGATAATGGACCATGTCACTTTCTTATCAGGGATGGGTCACTTTAAAGAAGTGTGCTAACTGTTTGAGTAGAAATTAGTGGAATAAGATAAAAGTTATGTCCCTCCTCAAGTTTCCGAAACAGAAGTTAGCTTGGAGAATAAATCTCCCCTCTCACCAAATTAATGGATGGAACTTGTTTCAGACGCCTACAATGAAGGGAGACAGCATATGATACTACTGGAATATGTCAAAGCTAAACTGATCAGTTATGGAGAAAAAGACTTGATAAGATTGAATACACAAGAACTACCTAATCTGTTTTTCATTTTATCCAAAGCGAATTTGATTGATGAAGGTATTGCATCTAAGTTCAGTCAAGTTTTGATCAGCAACATGCCTAGCTACAATGCCGAGCAACTAGCTAAAATATTCTTTTCTTTCAGCTACTCGAAATAGATGGATGGCTCAGTCTTTGAAAATCTAATTTTCTTCTTAGAGCAGCAGCCACTTGATCTCAACAGTGTGGGCATCCTTTTCTTCACCCTAGGAATATAACAAGGTAATACTACTAATCAGCAAAATAATTAATTGCTTAAAATGTTTTTTTGAAGAACACAATGAGTATTCTGATAGGATGACTCAGTATTTGAGCGAAGAAAAGCTGATTTACATGCTTGAAGCTGAAGATGAATTCTGCGATATCCAATTCATACGCAGTTTCCTTTCTTTCTGTGTTAACCAAGACAAACTTAGCAGTTCTCTTTTTCAAGGATACATTTTCGAGGAATATAAATAAATAAATGAGAGAGAGCCCCTTTAGATTGGTTCATTATTAGTAAGTGTCCTTTAGATTCTAGGATAAAAACCAGAAGCTTCAAAATAACATCTGAGCCAAGAGTTTAAAGGCTATCTTGCTTCCACCTATTAACAAAATAAAGGAAATATGAAAGAAGAATTCATCAACATCATTGAAGGAGAACTTATTAAGTTAGAAATTCCTTTGAAATGAAGATAAAATTATGAAGAATAAAAGCATCTTTAAAAAATTTGTTGTTTGAATTCATAGAATATTAATAGAAAGTTTAACATTTAAGAATGGTTTGTTAAAAATAATAACAATTAATTAAAAGCAGTGGAAACGAATGGCAAAAAGAAGGAATAAAAAAAGATGTAAAAGAATTAGAGATTATGTAAGTGCTGAAAGACAAAGAGAAGATTTGTTCAGATTTCTTAATATCACACAAAAAAGAAGAAATTTATTAAAAGTATCAAAATGGCCTCTAAGATTATCATTCTTTCATTAGCCCTTCTTGCTTGCTTTGCAGTCGCATAAGATTTCTCCTTGAAGCAAGGCCTTATCAATGGCATCATTCCCTTCCATGATGACTACATCCTTAGTCTTGCTAAAGAGTACAATCCATCCATCACCAAGTTACACTCTGAATTTAAAAACTTCAAAAAAAATCTTCTAAGAGTGATCTAGAATCATCAAAACAAAGAAGCCACCTACACTCTCTCAATCGATGGACCTTTTGCTTTTTCTTCTGATGAAGAATTTTTCTAAAACTTCACTGGATCTCAAGACTGCTCAGCCACTGCAGAACAAACTCTCAGAAACCCTATGAGACTTTAGAGCAATGGAGTGGAAGCACCTGCTTTTAAAAACTGGACTGCCCTAAACAAAGTTAGCCCAGTGAAGGATCAACAAAGCTGTGGATCTTGCTGGACTTTCTCCTCCACCGGAGCTATTGAATCTCACTACGCTATCATTGAAGGTATTATTCTTTGTTATTGTTTGAGAAAAGAAATCATTCAAACAAATACTATAAAATGCTAAAATGAATTGTACTTCACAAATTATTTATTGTAATATTTAAAAAGATGTCGAGCCTCTATCTCTCTCTGAACAGCAGCTTGTTGATTGTGCTTAAGCTTTTAATAATTTTGGTTGCAATGGTGGACTACCTTCTTAAGCTTTTGAGTATATCAAGCACATTGGAGGAATTGCATTTGAAAATTCTTATCCCTACATTGCTACTGAAGAAGAGTGCGCTTTTGATGCTACAACTGTTGGAGCTCGTGTTTCAGGTGGTTCTTTTAATATTACACAGGGTGACGAAGAATAGTTGAAGAATGCTGTTGGAAATGTTGGACCAGTCTCAATTGCTTTCCAAGTTATGGGTGACTTCATGCTCTACACTTCAGGTGTCTACTCCAATCCTGCTTGCTCCAACTCTCCTCAAGATGTCAACCATGCTGTTCTTGCCACAGGTTACGGCGTTGATGAAGATGGTGTTGAATATTGGTATGTCAAAAACTCATGGAGTGAATACTGGGGAGATAATGGTTACTTCAAGATCTAAAGAGGTACTAATATGTGCGGTGTTGCAACATGCGCTTCATATCCCATCCTTAACAACGAAGAACAAGAATTGGACTCAATCTTCAAGAAGCAATCTCAAGTTTCTGCTTGAAATATCTTAATTCATTGTTTTGGAATACATTTTATATCAACACATACAAATAACAAATATTCAAGTAATGTCTGATTGTTTTCACAATTATTTGGCATCATAATATGATGAAGAGAGATTAAATGAAAGACGGGAAGAGCTGACAACCTGCATTTGCTGAATTTCAAATTATTTATCCCTCAATAACTTTAAGAATTTTATCTTCAGAAGAGTTTTTATCTTGTGGTTTTTTCCATCTGAGTAACTCTAGAAGCACTCAGGACTCTCGATTCGTTCGACCTAGAATCACAGTTATATCGCAAGAAAAATAAATAAATCGAATGTATACCAGCTTTTTGGAGAGGACTGAATCTCTATTGAACCTTGCTAGCAGCTATTTGATTAGAGTGATGTTGGTGAGGAATGGAACGTATGAATAATTAAAGTAGCTTATTTTTTCTAAAACTTTGGTGAGATGGGCGTAATTCACCATCTCACTAAACTGCAAGCATATCAAGCATTCCACATAACCTGTCAAAGCAAACATTTCAATTAGTTTAAATTATATATTGTAGCAATGTGAATACATTTTTGGTGGAAAAGAGACGTTGCTAGAGTGCAGTTTATGCTTTCTTTTGCAAATATTTCTTAGTTTTTATATTTCTGCAAGAAGTTCTGTGTCATCAGATTTATCAGCAATCTAAAAATCCAATTGAAAGCATTAGAAACACTCTTGACAAAGAAATGGTTTCTCACCTTAAAGACTTAGCGAAATTGCCACTTAAGTAGTAGTATCTAATCTTTTCAAGGGCATACTTTTTATAACTTTTATATTAGTTTTGCTCCTTTTTTCCTAAGAATATCTATTTGCTTTCTCCAGGTTATTCCTCTAAATCAACACCTTTATAAGCGCCTACTCCTGGTTATTGCTCACTGTTATTATATTATTTTAACATTTTCTTTTCTTATTTGAATATTTAGCTTAGAAGTCCTTCATAAATGTCTTCGTCAAAGCGTTTTCTAATTAGAAAAATGATAATACAATTAGTTTAAGAACGAAACTAAAAGATTATTGAACTGTACGTTGAAAATGAAGGAGCAAAGGAATTGAGGAAGATCAACTCATCGAAATCTTCAAATTTCAGAGAGAAAGTTATTGTATACCCAAATACATCATTTTCACTCC
>Ga0302285_10000513_pt1 | contig 21294 bp, 8 predicted proteins | sample III_Fen_E2_2_FD_200455 | JGI IMG/M metagenome (GOLD analysis project Ga0302285, IMG submission 200455) | Peat permafrost microbial communities from Stordalen Mire near Abisko, Sweden - III_Fen_E2_2 | ecosystem: Environmental > Terrestrial > Soil > Wetlands > Permafrost | place: Sweden: Abisko... | reverse complement strand
ATCTTAATGAACTATTGGAGGAAAGCAAAAAAGATTTGAAAAAAGTCAACGGAACAATCTTTTTTCTTCTATTTGTCTTGATTAACCCTAGTTTCTGAAGTATTTTACTCCAAGAATGAGATTTCTTACCATTAAATTGTCTCTTCCTTTAAATTACTCTAACAACATGAATATTATCTTCTTCTTTTGTGTAGCTACCTTTACATTATTATATTCTTGTATTTTAACTTACACTCGTTACAATTTATTGTTTTTAAATTTATTGATCTCAAATTTAACACACGCACACACAAATAAGCTATCAATTAAGACTAAGTTAACAGTCAACGAGCTAAATCAAGCACATAGATTAGATTCAAGTGCTTTTGTGAAATACAGCAAGCAATAGAAAAACGAATTAGAGTAGAGATTGTTTTCTAATTTTGTTATTGAGATCCAGAAACTAATTTGATGATTAGGGCAGCAGCTTACTTTTGATGTCAGAATTATGCCCAGCATTGGGAAATTTTCTGATTTAAATCTTCTTGATTTAGTTATCCTCTTTCCCCAAAAATCAAGCAAGCTTGCCTTGTTTCAAGTTTTTCCTTATGTAAATAAGGGATTCTAAAAAATATCAAGCAAGAAGTTTTTGATGAGAATTAAAAAATAACTGATGGCTTTAGCTGAGAACTTCAAAAATTTGAAATGCCCAGTCAGGCTAGCAATATCAAAGAATTAAATGCTGAATTTTCATTTATCTGTTTTACTTTAATAAAATGAGTTCTTCAATCTGTATTCTCATATTTCTTTAGCTTTTTTGTTTTATGAAAGAGAGAATAGTTTACAACAAACGCAAAAATAACTCGTAGCTAAGTTAAAAATAATAATTTAGCAACAAAAGACCATGTATAGATATTATCGGAAATTTTAGTCCTTTTTTATATTTTAAATGATTAAAATTCATAAAATTTAGTTCCTCAAATGTTGCATTTTTGAGTTGTGGATATCAAAAAAAAAAACGATATTACGAAGTGGGTAGAATAAGCGATGAGGTTAAGTTCATTATGAAAAAAGAAGAAGAGTCTTATCTTCAGAAAAAGGGAGTTGAAAAAAAGAACTTAAAAGGAGGAAAATTAGAAATGAAATCTGCGAATTTTATCATCTAGTTATTTCCATAAGCTGTGTTGACTATTCATTCCTAATACATTGAAGAATATTAATTTTAGGATTGAAGCAAAAGATTAATAAATCTTCTGAGGAATCTTCTAAGCTGTTAAAATGCACAAAACCCTAAAAACATCACTCCCCTTAATTTTTCTTGAGATTTTTACTTTTTGAGAACTCTCAACAATTAAAATGACGCTTTCTCAAGCTTTCTCTTATTTGTTCCTTTTTCAAAATATTTTTGTATGCTTCATTTAATTGATTGCATTCAATTAAGCATGGTTTCTTTGTCTTTTTATGCTAATTATTTCTTCATATTTCATACCTCAATTATGTTTCAATAATAATCATCTTTTTTCTTTTCAAAAGAAAAATCTTTCCTTTTTCCCTTCCTCCTCAGCCCCCTTCCCCTCACCACTTGATGATTGTTTCTAGTTTCTGATGAATTTTGCCAGATCAGAGAGGATACATTTTGGAAAAATCTTTAATAGATATTCTGCGGAAAAAAGAAAAGTATCATTCAATTAATTGTTTTGGTTTTGACTGTTAGGAAGAGATATTTTTTCATCTAAAATATGTATTCATTTTAAGCTAAGAATGTATGCTTTTAGCTAGGAATTAACAAGAAATACATGCATAAGTTTATGAGATTATGCTTTTTGTAGGGTAATATAATACTTAGAATGATTGAGGAAAATCTTTTAGAGGATAGTAATTCGATTATTGTTGGAAATTTCAGCATATTGCATTTTTATGTGTTGCTTGAAAATCAAGAATGAACAATTTTGTTGTTTAGAAATGCTATTCTTTTTCAAAAAATACTACACAATCAATGAAGAATGTTAGTCAGATGCAATGATAAGATGAATGCATGGGCTTTCTCGTTGATTCCTTAATGGCAACTTCCATTTTACTAGAAAATGTGCAATATCCAAAATAAAGTGCTTTTCATGATAGATTTGCTTGAAACTGTGTAATATGATTTGCGATGTGGAACTCTTGAGTTGATATTTGGGAGTATATGCGGTGAAAAAGAGAACTGCGCATCTCAAAGTGACGAACTAAATTAATCTTTAAAACGAACATTTGGGGGGGAGGATCTTTGTTATATTTTATTTCAAAACTCATAAAAATAAACAAAAAACTAATAAAAACCTCACATATCATCCCCTCATCAATCATGGCTCTCAGAAAACTCTTCGTCGGTGGAAACTGGAAATCCAACAACTCCATGTTCCAAACTAAGGACCTCATCAACAATGTCCTTAATAAAATGACCTTCGACACTACCAAGGTTGATGTTGTTGTTGCTCCCATCAGTCTCTAAACCCCTTATGTCCAAGACCACATTCAACCTTCCATTTAAATTGCAGCTTAGAATGCTTCTGCTACCTCAACTGGTGCTTACACCGGTGAAGTCGCCCCTATTTAGGTTAAGGATTTGAATATCAACTGGGTTATCCTTGGACACTCCGAAAGAAGACAATACTACGGTGAAACCAACGCTGTCGTAGGAGGAAAGGTCAAGCTCTCCATCGATGCTAACTTGTGGGTCATCGCCTGTGTTGGTGAACAACTCGCTGACAGATAAGCTAACCTAACTAATACTGTCATTTAGGCTCAGCTTGATGCCATCAAGGGTAAATAATAAAAAATAATTTTATATTTGAATTTCTTGTTTCCTAATTTCCTTTTTCTTCTAAACAGCTACTGTCCCAGTTGCTAATTGGGCAGCCATTGTTGTTGCCTACGAGCCTGTCTGGGCTATTGGTACCGGTTAGGTCGCTACTCCCGCTTAGGCTTAGGAAGTTCATGCGTTCATTAGATCTTACCTCACTTCTAATATCTCTGGATAAGTTGGATAGTAAACCAGAATTATCTATGGTGGTTCCGTCACTAATTTGAACTGCGTTGAACTCATTGCTTAACCTGATATTGATGGTTTCCTTGTCGGTGGTGCTTCCCTCAAGCCTCAATTCGCTGATATCGTTGCTTCTTGCAATATCACTAAATGATTTCCAAAATTATTACTTCATCTTATTTCCCTAGCGATTGCTTCTATGTCTGTTGAGTGGCTGTGTGTCTCTTAACTGTATATCGTAGTATCTTTAGGCAATAATAATATTTTGATCCATCAAAATCACCTATAAAAAGTCTTTTATACTTTCTTAATAATCAATTTTATTATTAATGGACATATAAAAAATGCAAGATCTTTCTGATGTTAATGAATTAATATTTATTTCGATCCTCATTCATCAAACAACACAACAACACAACAAAATGCTCTACTACACCACATAGTGATGTAGTTACCTTCACCAAAGACTGCTTGTTCATTCAAGTGTTGATATTAATCTAGATGAATAGAATCTTTTTTGTTTTGATAAATTCAAGAAAAAGAAAATAAACATATGTTGAGAATAATAGAATAATTATCATGGATAATAATATCTTCATTTTTTAATGTGGTTTTTGCTCTTTTTATAAAAATAAACACTAACCTCATGAAAAATACTTGTTATTCTGCCATTTTTGTTTTTGTTCTCTAAAAAAGCATTGTTTTAATTAGTATGCAAAATCAATTTGAACTTCCTTTTGATTCTGTGAGTAATTAATTAATTCCCTTTTTTTTTGGTTTTATTGTTTCTGAAAGCAAAATCAACACAAAAAAGATTCTCTCGAAACGACTAGAAAACACTTAAATTTTACAAATCATAATATGATAGGGATAACAACTGCCAGACAAATCAGCAACATTTCCAAGTGTATGCGTGTATTTTTAACTTCTTCTCGCACTATCAAGTGCACTCCTTCTTTCTCCTTCCTCCAGTAACCGCGTTATGGACTATTCAATTTCAATTAGAAAAAGAGTGATGAACAGAAGAACAAAGATAAAATGAAATTACTTTAGGATCAACTTAAGCAATACAAAGAAGAGAGGAAGTTCATGATTAGAAAGCCTTTCGATTAGAGCTATTTCGTTTCAGAAGCGGAGAAGCAGAAATAGCATAAAGACGCAAATGAAGCCATTTAGAAATATCTCAGAGAATATAAATTCGAGTAGCCATTCATCGAGATAAACTTCATTGAGTTGCTGTCAAAGATTTCGCAGACTGTCGAGAATAAGAAGATTCTCGAACGAAAGGATTTCTAGGATTTATTACTGGAGCGTGCTGAGAAATCATATTTATTCAAGGATTTTAGGTAATTTGCGTTGTTCTTCAGTTTTTGTTCCGTGCAGGGAATAGACCATCCTTCGATTTGGGAATGCTTCAATGGATTTGTAGCGAGCAATTATGTTAATTTCTCAACTGCGGAAAAGACTCTGATTTTGTAGAATGTAACACCTGTGAATTCCCATGAATTCGAGTGCTTCTTTGAGATTTTTGAGCAAGAATTACTGAAAGATCTGCAAGCTACACAGATCCTAAATTTCGATAAAGCCAACCAATTACTTACTATCTACAGGAATGCACATCAAGGTATGATTCAAAGGCTATTACGCACATGAAATATCAAGAATACGCTTAATGTGTGTTGCTTATTCTTTTTTTTCTCTCTAGGTAGTAATGATTTCTTCGAAACAATCGAGCAGTTAATCAGTGAGAACATCGACGAGATTTCTATCCCTTAATTAACTGTTCTCGCAACACATTACGCAAACAACGTGAATGAGAAGCATGCAAGCAGATTAAGAATGATGGATGTATTTGAGAAACGCATTCTCAAAATAGTTAGATTTATTAATTGTCAAGAATTAATTGCGTTATTCTACGATTACATAAAAATTGGTATGGGATCGGAATTGCTTTTCAGGAGCTTTGAATAGAGGATTTTCCATCTCATAGATGATTTCAACGTAGCTTAGATAACATAGCTGCTAGTGATTGCCTCGAATAGATCGGATTCGAAGCGCAGTGTCTTCCATACAGTTGAAGCATTTGTGATGAAGAATCTTGAGAAATTACAAGAAAATGCACTTTCTACTATTTTCTTTAATTTTTCCGAAAATGCCATTGGATCTGAGTAATTCTACAGAGCGATTGAGCAAAAGTTAGTTTAAAGTGCGCATTAGCTATCACCAGAAATGCTGGCTAAATGTGCTTGGGGGTTTGCTATGGCGAGAACGCAGATTGGATCACTTTTCTTCAAGAAAGCATAAGAAGTAAATGGCAATGATTGGCTGTGAAAAACATAAAATTTATTAAACAAGGAGAAATATACTCCTTTTTTGTTGTTTTCGTTTGAGAATATCATATATTTCTTTTTGTTTTATTTTATTTTACCTAGGCTGCCCTCTTGAAGCTTGATAAATTCACAGTGAAAGATCTCAGCACGTTAGTTTGGAGTTTCGCAAGATTCTAAAATGGAGATTCTTCGTTCTTTTAAGCAATCGAAAAGGAAATTCAGAAAAGATTCGATATCATCAAAGCGAAGGACTGCGCATAATTACTCTGGGCGTATACTTAAAATCATCCGTTGACAATCTACACTGTTGAAATGTTACGTGGGATTATTCTTCGAGACCGAAATGAGTTAGACTGCTGGGATTTGAGTATCGTATTGTGGAGTTACACAAAATTTGAAAACTACGAATCTTATGCATTGTACAGAGATCTTGAACCTTAGACTCTTGAATTACTTGATGAAATGACATCTGAGGAGTTCCTGTATTGTTTTAGGTCGTACATTGAAATGAAATCGGAGTCTAAAGAATTAGTCAGTGCGTTTTTAGCTAAAACTAATGAATGTCTTGAGCTAAAGAACATCGATTATGATTAAGTCTGTGTGCTTCTATGGGGGTTCACGAATTTAACTTAAGTTGAAATAAATGCGGAAGTGATTGAAGTCATTCAGAAACTAGAAAAAAGAAGATAAGAACTGCAGACATTAGCTGTGTAAAATTAAGAAAAAGAAGCTGCTGCTCCAAAAACAGATAAAGAACTACTTGATGAAGATAAATATAGATTCAGTGATCCAGAGTTTTACAAGGAAAATCTAGAACTCGAAAAGATTCAAAATCAAAAACCTCCAGCTTAATGAAAGCGCATGGAATATGAGGAAGAAGAAGAGAAATAGGCATTTTCAAGTGGAAAAATTAACCAACCAGCAATGGAGATCTTGAGATAGATAAAGATTTGGGGAAATATGAAATTGTTGCTGGTTTTGTGTTTATGTATGTGTGGAATCAAAGTTTTGTCTATTATGAACTCAAAAAGTATTGTTTTTACAGGAAAAATATGTAATAATAAAAGTAACTTTAGTACACAAATATAGAGAGCAAAAAAAAGAGGGAAGATTCTGTGATTTTGTATTTTTCTTCCTTCATCTATCAGACTGAATTCTAGTGATAAAGGAGCATCTAATCCTTAAACACAGCAGTAACTCTAGCTATAAGTTGATGGTAAAGTTGAGCTGTATTGAAGATCTCAATGAATTGAACATCCTAAAAGAAATTCAAGGTCTGGAATCGAACAGTTGGATGGTTCCTTCTCGCAGGGTCAAGGACAGTAAACTTGAATTGTGAGTGCCTTGGGGAATACTGTGTATTTAAGATCAGTGCTGTGGGCGGATGCAAAGAAATAAACAGCTGATAAAATTCTTCTTCTTTTTCATTATTTTCTTCGATCGATTAACTGGATTCTCTAGAAGAAGCTACTGATTTACTTTTAGGAAATACCTGTGATGATTCCTCAATTGCCCTTAACGTTTTCAAAGGAGCAGCTCGATGTTGGATGTTTTCTTCGATGGATAGGATCTATGACGTCCCTTCAGGATGGTTGGAAAGTTGGGATTTCAGTAAATTTAAGAAATTTGTAGTTTTCATTTTGTGCACTGCGAAATTACATAGATTGCGTAGATCAGCATATGTCAGCTTTGAATTAATATAGTTAGTTTAGTATTTGAAGTATCCTTCTGCTATGTACACATTCAGAATCTCTCGGAGGTTGATAATGTCTCTTTAGACAAAATTAGGCCCGATGTGCAGGTTAGATATGTACATGTTGAAATGGGTTGTCATAGGATACGAAATCCAATCCAATGTGGAGAAGAAAAATTAGTTTTACTCGAATTTACCAGTTTTACTGCTTTTCACCATGCGCTTACGGGATTCTAAAGGAAAAACAAAAGGGAATAATTGAGAAACACCTTAGGTTTGTCGGAAGAAAAAATGAAATTGATTTGTGATTACATTTGAGTGCTTCACTCCAGAGGATATTGGAGAAGTCAATACAGATTTCGGTGTTGAATTCATGCGTACCTTAGCTTTCTATCAGCATGAAATCGTTGAACATGAGTTCTTAGACTTCTAGTCGGGACTTATCCAAGCAGAAATTGACTTTCATTTAGGCTGCATCGATGGAAAGATAGCTTGTATTTATTAAATTCTCCCAGAATCGTATCTCCAGAAACCTCAAAATATGCGTCTAACGCTGGCATTATTATCCTGATATGCCTTAACCCTCATTAGCAAATGCTTTGTCTAGTTCTTCTGTAATATCAGTTAATTTCGTTATGCTCCTGGTGCTTTCAAATTATTTACTCTACCTCTTAGAATTCAAATACTGCTGTAAGTGGATTACAACTAATATTTTAATGAAATTTCTGCTGATTACGTCTCGCAATCTACTACCTTTAATCACTTCAATCGAAGGTTAAAATTATATTCTTTTTTATGATAAATTTGATCGTTTCATTATGGAACATTCTCTTGATATTTGCTGATATAATCTCGGAATATCCTCTTTATTCTAGGAATCATTCATTGAGTTCAAATTATCTTTCACCGAAATCTTTGAAATTAACAATGATGGTGGTTAAAATACTGTTTTGATTTTTTTAACCGATCGAATGGATCTTTTAGACTGTTCTTTTGCTTATGAACTAATCAGAATGTTATCCACAATTGACAGAATATTTTGTGATTTCTCATCTTTCTTCCTCTAAGTCAAGTAGTTCCCTTGTGTCGATCCTATTTAAGCAGTTTTCTTCCGAAGATGCAGATCCTCAAGTGAAGATATATTACTTTCTCTTTTTCTTGTAAATGTAGCAAAGTTTCCAAATCGGTTTGCATCATTCCCATCATTATTTTGAGAATTCTTTGGTGAAGAAAATCTAATTTTCTTGGCTGATTTATTCATATCCCACAATGATTCCTCGTGTTATATTATGCTTATCCTGCTACCTCGAAAAGATCTGAGATTATTCAGTTGCTTTTACTTTTCCTCCAACAACTTCTTATGATTTTTTTATTTCTCCATCAAATCCTTTCTTGATTTCAACAATTTCAGTTTGTTGATCGCAGCATTCTCTCGGAATACCTCCCTAAACGCCTCAAATTTCTCATCAAAATCCTCAAAGTTAAATTTCAAATCAAAACTCGATTAGACTTATGTATTCGAGCGTACAATCCCAGAACTCTTCACTGGTAAAGGTGATGCTGACGAACCAGAACTAGATTATTTAGGGATTGTTTACAAAGTTATTAATTTCTCTGTAAGCCTTTAGATTTACTTATATTGTATTGACTTTTTAAGTCCCAGACGAAGAACAAAATGAAAATAATTGTTAAATGGTGTCATCTTAGGATTCTCCATAAAGAAGATTGTTTTCGGAGTAAACTACTTACCTAGAAACTCATCACTGCAATCAGCTAGATCAGAATAACTAAAATGACTAACGAATATTCTGCTTGATTTCGGGAAATATAATTTAAATATCCAGCATTTTAGCAGAATATCTTTAGATAACGTGATCAATGAATATTCGCCTTAGAATACTTTTATCCCTTAAAAGATGATTCTACTAGATTATACATATTCTTCTGCCATTTCCTTAGGCTATTGTGTTTCCTAAGCACTATCGTTGATTTTGTAGAATCTATTTCTCTTATATCGCTGGATATTACAAGGATGCGATTATTATCTACTGATATCCCTCTCAGATGGAATATCGTTTCTCTTGATTTTGCTAGGAAGCACAGGGATCTTTAAGATTAAAATCAAACAATCAAATAAATCTCTCAATAAGTGCAAAATAATCCACAAAATATTGTTAAATTTCTATAAACTTCCAGTATATTTTACTTTGCCTTGATAAGATCTAGCGAATGATACACATTTAATCAATGAATTCGTCAGAAGAGCAAGACTATTGGAATTCTAGCTACTGGTTTTCACTTAGGTAAATATAGCTAGCTCTTTTAGATCATATTCACTTAATGTTAATTTAAATTAATGATATTTGCTATTAAACAATTAGATCTAGAGTCTATACAGCTTATTAATGAATCTGTGAGTCTAATTGGCATGCTGCATGAGAGCATGCTATCTGGAAAGCGTATATTATTTGATTTCTGTGATAATCTTCCCTAAATCTTTATGTCTTTGGAGTTACTAATATTAACTGCTAGCATAATGATTCTTTCTAAGTTCAGATGTGTCATTTAGCAGATGGAGCATCAATGATTGCATGTTTTCTATTAACACTGCTCTTCTAACTGTGTCTTCTTCGATGACTTTTCTTAAGCATACTTTACTCCCAACCATACTTCGATGTTCTAATAAAAGAGACTCCAGAATCTTTGATCTCAGCCAGTGTAACGATTTTTCACTCATTAGATATTTCTTTTCTAACTCTAAACTTGTTACGTTCATGATAAGCTACTTGATCTTCCCATTTCTTACAATATTCCTACATTATTCGCATCGCTGTTGGTTAACTACTTTCAGCTGCATGACACTTCGGAGAATATCCATTTCAACTGAAAGATAACTCAAAGAACACTTCTCTCCTGACCATATTCGCTCCCGTAGTTATTTACCACCGCCGAATACATCTGTGATCCTCCAGAATTCCTCTAAATGTTTCTGCAAATCACCTAGTTCTTGAAATCCGGGGTTTTTCTACCCTCGAAGTTGATTTCCTTGTTTGACGATCTTATTAGTTGAGCGTTTAGGTGTGAGGGATTGGGTAAAGTTCCCTCGACCTCTTGGATCACTTTGATAACCGAGAAATTTCTTGGGATCAGGAGAAGGTCTTCGTGATTGTGATAAGAAAAGTTAGGTTTGATTTGGAGGAACAGAAGAAGAAGATGGTGAGTATTGTTCATCGTTGTCTAGCTCATTAACGGACTTGGGAATGTCTTCTATCACTCTATCGGCGTCTTTACTGTCTAGAGTGTTTCTGTATCTTTATTCGGAAAATCGTTGTTGTTGTTTTTTTCGATATTATCCATATTCATATCGTTTATCTAATTCGTCATCTTCTTCAAATTGAAAATCAGTGGATTTCTCAGCAGCAAGAAGTTATTCTTCTACAGAATTTTTGTAAAATTTCTTGTAAATTCTATCGAAACTTGGTGCTAATAGCTCTTCGTAACGGTGGATATTCATAGCATTCTATGTATTTCCACTTCCATAATCCTTTTAATTCCCATCTTAGTTAACTTCATCCAATTTTTCCTTGTTCTCTCCCTGATATTTGACTTTCTCTTAGGCTACCAAATTCGAACTTTCAAGTAGAAAAAACCCATTAAATGGATTCTAAAGAATAGATTATTTTTAACACTCCTAAATGATTCTTCTTCGTATCTCCATAATATCTCTAAAAATCAACTTTTACACCTTTCTTTTCCCTGAAACATCCTATAGTTACAAATGTCAATTTATTTAGCAGACATACAAATCATAAAATCTCCTTTTCTCTTACTGATGACTTTGGAAGGGTGAGACACAGATGAAGCTTGAAGAAATTAACTAAAATCATTATCCAACGATTAGAGAGCTTGAGACGAAGAAAAAATCTTTTTTTTTTAATTTACAAATAATAAATAATCAATTTTTTCACTCATCTAATCCTATATTTGCCTATCCCTTTACTTGTTGATTTCTCTGACTAGTGAATTCTGTGGAAAGTATTTGGCAACTTAAGACGCATGTATCTCCAGTGGTAAGATTGTCTAAAACGTTCCAAGATTTCTCCCAGTAATATAAAAAGAAAAATCTGAAAGCATCAGCTATCCATTTATGATTTGAGTAGCAATGTCATTAGAAGCTCTAAAACACACTTTGACAGTCAGTAAATAGTAATATCCACCTGTGCTGCGTTTGATGAACACCCCCAAAAGATGGTTTTCTTACATAAATCTCACTAGATTTTACTGTAGAATTTTTTCATTTGATTACAAGCAAGTTTCATAACGTTTTTTTTAAATCTTAGCGTCTTCTTTAAATGATCGTTTCCCTTAGATACTCGTGGCTATGAACCTATCATATTGTTTTTGAGCTTTCTTCACAGCTACGAGTTACCATTAAGGAAAGGTTTAGTTTTTTTTATATTCCAGCACTAAGCCATTGGGTTTTTACTGAAAATCAAAGAAATGTCTCAAGAATAAATCTAGAAGGTCTTTGAGATTCCCAACACAATTCAAATCGAAGTCTGTGATGACTACTTTTGAACTCATGCCTTCAAAAAAATTCAGAGAAATCTCATTTTTTTTTATTTCACTTTAGCCTCGAGTAACATGAATTCTGATGTTCTAATCACGTAGATATTTCTCGAATCCCTTAAGTAGAAAAGCAAAAAGTTGATGACAAGAAGGAATAAAACCAAATTCAATTTTAGCCATGAAAAAGAGGTAAATTCTATTTGATTTACGATCAAATACAATGGCCAAAGAGTTGTGAATTCATATCCTCGAAGTTAATTTGCAGCAAAGTCTAAGTCAATTTTAATCTAAAACCTACTATGATTAAAGCGAATTGTAAGATAGTTAGAGTAAATGTCAATCTCATCAATTCTTTAGACCATCGATGAGTGCCTGACCTTCCAAAGAACAGGGACTCCTGTGAAATAAATTGAAACCAAAAAATCACCAAATTATTTTGATTTTTTTTTTGTTATTTTGATCAAAACCTGAAATGAGTCGAGTGAATTTAAAGGGAGGATATAATTTATTGTGGTATTGTGATTGATTGTTGATCACACCGGAGAGAGAATCCCTGAATTTTTGTCTGAAAAGTTTCGCAGAAAGTAGCAGTTTTAGATATCTATCGTTATTTCCAGAATCCAGAAATAAACTCTATTTTTAGATAACTTTCTTCGTGTTTTTCTTTTGCTTTCGAGCATCGAACAGAGATATCTCACTATTTTTAGGAGTTAATTTCTTTGGTGGTTCTTTGAATGTGGTTTATTTTGTTGGTAGTTCCAATGGTTTTACTGAATTAAACGCAATTGTTACAACATTATTATTTTCATTATCTAACTTTTCCTGTTGCTCCTTGTTTTATTCTTTTTGATTATGTTTGTGCCCTGCCTTATAACTCCTGATAAACCTTTATATTGAAAAAACAGCTGAAAGCACAATTTACCCTGAAGTTCTTAGCTTAACTAACCCTTCTTTGGGTTTACTATTATTATCTTAGCAATCATGCAAAAACAGATTATTAGGCTTTTTGGGTAATTCATTTATTCTCCTTTTCTTAATATCAACTAGCAATCGATCATCATCGAGACTTGGCATCATTACACTGCTTCTTTTGACAGCGTGGTCTAATAACATAGGACTATGAAGGTAGATTTCAGGCAAATGGTTGATCTAACTATTCTCTAAGCTGAGTTTTAACGATGTTATCTGAAATAAAACCATGAAAAATATTAAAAAAAGTTCATTCAAGAATAGATTTAAAGGTGTAAAAATCACATCCCTCCTCCTTCCAACCCTCATTCTCTTGCATTACTCTATCTTTCTTGGAGAGGACTTTAAAAAGTGGATCTGGCGAATTTGTCAGGCTCATTCTCGAGTTGCTGGTGAGATCGTCAGGTGATGGTGAACGGGAATTATCTGGTTTCGTTCTTGTCAATTAAAACAGACTATTCCTCAAAGAAGCAACTTACAGTTCTGAAGGAGCTATCTTCTTACTCCGTGGTGACATCTTAGGTGATGGAGAAAGTTTGTGCATAACGGCATGAACATTTTCTTTAAAAGAATTTCTTTTATTGTTAGAGCTTATTTTACCTACCAAATCCATTATTCCTTTACTTACCGATATTCTAGGTGATTCTTTAACCTTACTGTTAACTGCTTCATCATCGTTGTCACTCTCATCCATGCTTAACTGCTCTTCAACATTCATTTTTCCTTTTTGAATTATCATATTTTTAGGAGTTGTTTCAAGTCTCAGCAAATCGGCATCAATTCCTTCACTGTACATTCTGCTCCACCGTTTCTAAGGCAACGGCTGCTAGGATGGTTGTAGCTAGTTTAATGGTATTTTCAGTGAGTTATTCAATGTATGATTGGAACTTTTCATTGAAGACGGTGATTCAATTAGCTACCTTTACATACTCAACATTCTAAATTATCCAACTTTCTCGATTTAGATGCTTTTCTAGTCCTTCTTGAATATCGACATCCTTTTCGGCATAAAGTCAGCAATGCGATTAATAGGACTCATCTCATCTAAGATATTCTTAGGTAGACTATATTCATATTTATTTTTATCATTAGCTTAAATTACTTCCATTTTCTTCGCATTCTCTTCAAATTTATCGGAAATTTCATTTGAAGACAACAACGATTTCTGAGAATTCTCATCATTTTTGCTGTCAAGTTAATTATCATTTTCTTATTATCCTATTTTGGACTGTTTCTCAGACATTTCTGATAATTCAAGAGGTGTCTAAATTAATATATCTTATTATGTAATCGCAGTGAGATGATTATCATTATTCGCATATTAACTGAATTATGAAATCTAAACTTATCTGTAATCAGGTCTTAATAATCTACGCAAATATGGATTTAGCTCTTTATTAATAAATATCTCACTCGAACATTCATTGCTTAAACTATTCAGAAAACGCTGGACTACCATGCTCTTAGAATCTGAGTTCTCTTCGATATTACTTTTCGAGCTTTCCTCCGTGTCTGTTTTAGATATTTTCTCATTATTCTAGACTTATCCTGGATGAACAATTTACAATTTTCTTCCTTCCACAAGTCCTTCTGCTAACTTTTCTTGAAAATCATAAAAACCAATTTGGTTCTCCCATTCATCTGCATCGTTGTTTCCTTGATATACAATTCTTGTTTTTTATTCATTTTCTTCTGAGATATTGAAGTTGTCTAAGTTGCTGATGCCATTTCTCCGAGAAGAAGATGGTTTCTTTAAGAATTTTAATGGATTTATCAATTTCTTCAGCTTTGGATCAGTTTGTGCCATATTTAAATATTAATTTGTTAATTAAGTGCGCCGATCTTCATCTTGTTTTTCTCTTAGAATAGCTTCCAAAAAAGGCATTTGTGAAGGATTAAGTTGTTACTATCGTTCAGTTTCAATGCATTAGGGTTTAGAAGGCACTTAAGTAACTTTTTGATTTTATTATGAAGGACGAGCAGTCAAATGGTTCTCAAAGTTTTTTAGGTAAGAAGAAGATACAAATCTGCTGTTGTTGAAGCCGATCTTTGGAGTAGTTGCATCGCATTCAAAGTTTAAGTTAAGATCTTTGAGCTCTGAAAAATACGAAATGCTTAATTTATTATTCTTATTAACAGAATATTTTTTCAGTTAGTTCCCTTATTTTTTATGCATTATTTCCTTATGAATTTCTTTATTTTCGCTACTTTTTGAGATTCTTCTTGAAGATAACCCTGTTACATGTGAATTCTCCAAGTTTGTCAACGATGGATTGTTGCTGGGTTGTCGAGAACTCAGATATGGAGAGATACTTTATTATTGCTGTGAGCATAAAGAAGGTGAATAGCTTGGTAAATATGGACTACGAGGAAAAGTACAAGTTGTCTGCTAAGATTGGTTTCGAGATATGTAAGGAGATGCTGATCTACTAGTCTATTGAGATCGTTATGGGGCTACTTGAACTTAGATGGATTTTTTGTTTTAGTGAAAATAAGTGTTATTCTTAACAACAACTGCTGCACGTTCAGTTGCGAGAGTAGAATAAGGACTTCGAGGGGAATAATCAGGTGTTTACGTTGTTTACAGTGTAGTCTTCAAACTTGAATATTACGTTTAAGTTTTTGTAGCTTAAATTGTAGTTGTTTTTTATGTGAAATTTTTGATGCTTTAAATATAATTTCTAGGAATTTCTTTGATTTATGGTGTTTTGATTTGCTTTTACACAATCATCTATTTAATAGCTTGCTCCCCTTGGTTCATTAGAGTTGATAATGGAATAGCAGGAACAAAAGGATGTTAAAAAGTTGCAGTTTCTCGATTAGTTTTGAATTATGTGTCACTTTCTGTTAAAGATAGTTCTAATTCAAGTGTATTTCTGTTCCAACTTTTAGATCTTTATGGTATCTATTTACCGCTCTTCTCCTTCTCATTCTCCTACTTCCTTCCTAGCTCTTCAAAGTCTTTACTTATATCATCTTCTTCATCTTCATCTCCATAGTTTCTTAGTTTTCTCGTAAAAGTTTCCTCTATTTTTCTTCTAACAATCTCAGCTTTTCCAAGCAGTTTCTCAGCCACTACAGACTTCAATAAATCTGCCCTTTCTAGCCCCGCGATAGCCAAGACAAGTTGATTCACATTTACCAGTGATTTTTCCAGTTACTTATCTTTATACAGAATCTTGCAGTATTTATAGAAAAATAATGCAAAGATATTCACTAAATGTGCTGTGTGTTTTGAATGCTGTTTGTATTTTATCACAATCGGTGCTATTCTCAGTAATTCCTCAGCTAAGGCAATCGCTGAAGTGAATTAATCTAACTTAGATTGAAAATAGCATTCTAAAGACAGCAAGCGTACTGCTGCATGACATAAAAATACTTCAGAATCATTGGTTATCTACTCATTTTTATCATATAATTACTAAAACATATTATACTTTTCAGAAGAATCTTTTAAACACTTCATCGCTTTGATGAAATCACCCATTTCACAGTAAATTCTTACTGTCTCTAGTGTTAGAGCAAGTTACAAAGCCTTGAAATGGATGTGTCCTAGCATATCTTTGGAAATAGATGAATCTCCAATTGCTTTCTACGATCGATTTATCCAATTTAACCTTTCTTTCGTGTGTAGATTTTCTCCGCGAGAAGCTGCTAAACATAATAAAGCACATTGTTTCCCAATAGCACAGCTTTCCACACTTGCTTTGCAGTTTTATAAAATAGCAAGAGATTATTTGTATTCAGAGATATTCACGAGAAATTCCATTTTAGCAGTTTAATTGTTCTTGCTGAGTTTATGAATTTGTTGTTTTTGATCATTTGATAGAGTTCCTATGAAGGTTTGTTCGTTCATTTTGAGTGCGCTTTCAAGCAAAGAGAGGGAAAGATTAGAGAGATGCACGATCATAGAAGTTTCTTTCGGAAGCTAGCTGAGAAGAATCAACTTGGTTTTCATCTAGAAGTCCATTGTTTTGACATCAGCTATTGCAGCTGTGATACTCATTATTATCTTTGAATATTGATCTCCAAATAGAAGGGGGTATTCTACTTTCAATTCTTAAGGATAAGTTCTACTCCCCACAGATTCTTCTCAAATCAATTTAAATCTTGGGATTGATTGATTTTGGAGAAAATAATACACAAATATAATCAAGGATCATTTGAGAATAAGAGTTTAACTAAGAAACATATTAATGGATTCTAAAATGCATTAATACATAATAAGTTTTCCTAAGGTTATTTATTGGCTCAAGGAGCAGTTTCTGAGACATTGTGTATGGAACTAGTGTGTGAAATTATCTTGTTTTTTTTATTAAAAAATCTGCGAAAAATTAAATCAAAATTTTAAGAAAAAATTCAAAGAAAAATGAATTCAAACCATAATTAGCCATAAAAATGCAGTTAATTTATACTATTATCCATGTTTCTATTGATAAATAGCGCTTTTTGTGCTTACAACTAAGAATAAATCTTATCTGACAATATCTACGATTACTCAGCTATTCTAACTCACTCTTCTAACATTAGAGATACCATCTCCAGCAATAGTCAATCTCGACTCATTGAATCGCTAAAATTTACCTTCAAAGCTGAAACATAGCATTAAATAGATATTCAATTTAACGATGCTGATGATATTAATCGATTCTCGATGCCGAAAATAGACCCATTCAACACGCTATTTCGAGACTTCAATTCATCTTAACCTGCATCGATATCAGCAGATATTACTTTAGAAATCACGAAGAGTCCATTTTCCTTCATTTTAAAAAGAAAATCCACTGATGAAGAGATATTTTCCTCTAGTAGATCTCTTTATTTTTCTGATATCTACATGCAATACTCCTCTATCATTCCTACAAATGATATATTCGGATTAGGAGAACGGAATTACATGAATTTAAAGCTTAAACAAGGAAGATATACTCTTAATGCAAAGGATCAACTTTATCAAATCGAGGATGGAGTATCGGGTGGAAAAGGTGTCTACAGCTCCCATCCAGTTTATCTAGTACGAGAGAAATCTGGAAACTTCAATGTGGTATTTTATAAGAATCCAACACCTACAGATGTCATCATATCGAAAAATCAAATAGAATTCAAATCAGTATGCACTTTTTTTAGATTTTTTTGACAACAAAACAACAAAAACTCAAGGAAAAGATTGTCAAAAATCTCCTAAATATTAACATCTTCAACTTAATATCTCATTCTTTGTTCTTTGGGGGTGATGTCTAAGGTAGGAGGCATCATTCATTTCAAAGTATTCATAGGCGATAAAAACCCTGAAACAGCAATTAAACTGTATCACAATTATCTGGGGGGAGGTCATGCTCTGCCACCTTTTTGGTATGGAATCTTGAAGATTAAGTCATTCTTACCTTTTGAATATTTTTTCAACAATCAAAGGGCATTTGGTTTTCACCAGAGCAGATGGGGGTATCTAAGTAGTGAGAAATGCTTGAAGATACGGAGGAAAAGGGAAAGAAATATGGGAAAAACTAATTAAGGATAGTTCTGATCACTGAATTTGTAGCAGTTGTTTAATATGATCACTTATTCTGATAAGTTACTGTCAGGATCATTGGCATACTACAGAATGCTCATAATGACCAATGAATTCAACTCTAATAAACAAATATAATATTAGTAAATATTTCTAAGTACTTTGAAAAAAAACTAAATCTCAGAAAATTCTTTGTGCCAGGGAGGTTTATTTAAGGTCTCTGTAACTATTTGATTTAGATAGAATAGCACTAGCTTCTTAGATTAACTTTTGGCGATTGACATTAACTTGTAATAATAAGACAGTGGACAAAAGGCTGTGCTGTTGGTTGAATTTAGGTTAGAAATAATTACTGGATTAATTTGTTAAAATAGACTTCTAGTAATTCATAGTCTATCTCATTCAAAAATCTTACGGATAGACTAATTCCAGGAAACACTTTTAAACAAGCTATTAGAAGTCATAGATTATTATCCTGGTTATTATTAAATTGCAATCGAATTACTTTTAAAAAAAATATTCTACAAGATACTCAAAATTAACAAAAAACTAAAAACACAGTAAATAATTTAAAGTTCATTCTCTGTAAATACTTTGTATCATCTTAATAGCAAGAAACAAAACACTTTTTAACCAAAGTTATTAGCTTGACACCTGGCAGTCCCTTACTTTAATATAATCTAATAATAGTAATAGTTCTGTTTGCTAATTGATTATTAATATCTATTATTTGATTAAAAATCTATTTTATTGCCCAGTATCAAATAGGTTATTTTACTTATTAAAATAGAGTCAGAGAGGAGCTAGATCTATGAGTAAATAATTAATAGATTAATTTGCTTTTCCATACAATGTGCTAAATTTTTGACAATTTCCATATACTTTAGTTATTTGTTGGATATTTCTATTTAATATTTAAAGTTAGTTTTGATTCTTTGGGCATTTCTTCAAAAGTATCTCCAGATATTTCTTTTATATTATCTATTTGTGTGCACAAGAAATATACTAAGTTGCAAATAATCATAAGAAAATGCTAAAAATATTTGTCTTTGATAATTTGATAAGCAAATAAAAAAAATATAAAAGCAAGCAAAAATAACTACTCAATAGAACTATTTTATTATCCTCATTGGGAAAAGATAAATCTGTATAAAAATAGTATTTAAATTAGCTGCTTATTAGAAGAAAAAAAAACTACATAATAATACAAAGCTAACTATTACGGATATGGTTTAAGAAATAGAAAGGATATTTGTACATGCAAAAGAGGCTTTTATTAAATAAGCACAACACACGCTGTATTCTACTTTAAATACTATCATAAAAATAGCAAAGATTGTTTATTAATAATAAAAATACAAAACAATATCACTCAATCAAATAACTCTCTCTCTCTCGCTCTGCAAAATGAGGATATCAGCAGCTACAACATCTGCAGGATTATTAATATTCTTGCTGTTTATTTTGATGAGTTTCGTTGGCATTTATGGCTGTGAAATCCAAAATAATTATTGGACAAATTAAAGAAAAGAACATATGTTCTAATTTGAAGCAAGGAAAGATATTCGAAAAAGCCTAAAGGAGTAATAGGAATTTGGAGATTTTCTGGACAAGACAAAAATTAGACCCATTAGAATTACTTTCGATATTACTTCTCTTTCATAATATTCGAATAACGATTACCCTTTGACATCCGTGCAAATATCCTATTTGAATTCTATTTTAAACGATGCTGCTCGATTCTTTTCTGGGTTGATTAAAGTCCTACCGTATCCAGGAAATATTAAGTTTACTGGCTACTAGATGTAGTGTCACTAAAAGTAAATCCCATAAGAAGACAAAAATATTGGGATCGCTAATTCAGATCTTCATATTTACGTTTAACACAGCAATATTGGTACAGCTCTTGCTGAAGCAGGGTTTTGTCAAATGGGAGTTGAAGTAGGATTCATTAGGCCTACTTTCGGCAATATTAGATTTTTTGAAGAAACTATTTTCAAAAATGACATTACTGACCCGAAAATCCGTGAATATCACTTCAAGATAGTCCTCCATGAAATCATTCACATTCTCGGATTTGATTCGCACTTTTTTTCATATTTTCTTGAAAGCAACCAGATCCATTTATAGAATATCCGAGGATTAGAAACGGTTATTTTAGGGAGTCCAAGAGTCTTAGAGGCTGCTAAAAAATACTTTAATTGCACTACCTTATGCGGTATGCAACTAGAGAATCAAGTAAAATGGATTGTAAGGATTGCAAATTGTCTTGATTAATTTATTTTTTCTAAAAGGGTTCAGATGGGTCTAAAAACAGCCATTGGGAAACGACTATCATATATGGTGAATTGATGAATCCAGAGATGAGAAATGAGAACGTATTATCGATTTTCACAATCAAGTTCTTGTAGGATACTGGGTTTTACTCTGAGGTAAACGAAAACTACGCCAGTGAAATTTATTGGGGCAAAAACAAAGGATGCTAATTCGTGGATGCTGCGTGCAATAGTCAATAGTTTTTTCCAGAATTTCATTACTATTAAGGCATCTAGCAATGTAGTTTCTAAAACGAAGGATAAGGGGGGAGTAAGAGTTATTCACCTTATTTTGATGGCAATTGCTAGACTACATAATTGTATTAAAATAGTAATTGCATGGATAAGAATCATTTCAGGAATAATGTGGATTTTGTTTTGTTGGAATCTTTCTCACCTTAAAGCTCATGCTTCAATTCGAATATCTAAAATAGTTGGACACGACAATATCTTTCTAACTATTAAGAATCGAACACTCGCTGCCTCCAATTTAAATGTCTCAAACAAAAACAGCAAATTCAGATTTTCATCAACATAAGTGAGGGGAATTAATATTCAGTACTTTGCCGAAAGGAAGATGCTGGGTAACAAATACTGGTCAACAATGACTTTATAAATACCAGAACTATCACATGTCCAAATGACTATGAGTAGTTCTGCTAGAAGAAGAAGAGCTGTCCCAACGATTGCTCTAATCATGGATTCTGCTTAAGAGGACAATGCATGTGCAATCCTGGATATGCTAAATCAGACTGCTCTCATGATTGTGGTTTGAAATAATATGTTGAGTTTACAAAATATGAAGGACAGAAAAGATTCTCATGCGTCAGTAAATGCTCTAAGGGCAAATACATCAACCCAAATAATGTAAGTAACATAAAGACTTTTTGTGATTGTGTTGACCA